>MCHG01000010.1_pt1 | contig 224797 bp, 206 predicted proteins | sample 787351 | NCBI WGS metagenome assembly MCHG01 (sample SAMN05430296, study PRJNA330682) | permafrost metagenome | biome: Cold desert; feature: permafrost; material: soil; isolation source: enrichment culture inoculated with soil incubated with H2/CO2 at 20 degrees... ... | reverse complement strand
AGTAGGTGACCTATATAAAGTAATTCCAATGCTGATAGATGAAATTAAGAAGAGTAAAATAGAAAAAGAATAGAGAAGATGAAGCAAAGAAGAAAAAGCCTTGCTTTATCTTCTTTGCTTGAGAAAAATAATGAGTTGTATAACATTTATGTGATGATATAATGGATGAAAGGTAGAAGGTTGGATAAATCTAATTTAGAGGTGTATTTTTATGAAATGTGCTATTAATATTGAAAATATAATAAAAAAATCAAGCGCTGCAGGCATTGTTGCAATAGATAGCCTTGGAAATGTACTTCAGTATAACAAGGATGCTCTTTATATTTTAGATATAAAAAGCCATGAAATGCAAGGAAAAAAAATACATGACTTACTTCCATTCTTGAATATAAATGATTTGATAGACCCCAAAATAGCGGAAGAGACAAAAAAAATCCAACTAAGAGATAAAGTATTGAAATTTGAAATTTTGCCTATCAATGATACGCAAGAAAAAACCTTCATAATCCAATTCAAGGATATTACATGGGAAGAAAAAGAAGTAGATGATGTGAAATCTGCAAAGATTCTATGTAATAACATGGATGATGTCATAGAATCTTCCTATGATGGGATATACATCACAGATGGCAAGGCGAATACCCTTAGAATTAACAAGTCCTACGAGCGTATTACCGGGATGAAAAGAGAAGAGATGCTAGGACAGAATATGAGAGATCTAGTAGATAGAGGATATATTTCCCAATCAGTTTCTTTGATGGTGTTGGAAACGGGCAAAATAGCTACAATACAGCAGGACTTTAAAACGGGCAAAAAAGCATTGGTAACAGCTACGCCCATATATGATAATGAGGGCGGGATAAATCTGATTGTTACAAATATACGAGATATAACAGAGCTTCATAAACTAGATGAAAAGCTAAAGAAAAATGAAAAGCTTACAGAGAAGTATTACTTGGAAATTGAAGAAATGAGAAAGCAACTTTTGAGTGAGTCTCAAATCATATCACAGGATAAAAAAATGTTTGACCTTATCTATATAGCTAAAAGAGTTGCCGCTGTTGACACTACAGTGCTACTTTTAGGAGAAACAGGAGTAGGCAAGGAAGTGTTTGCAAAATACATACATTCACACAGCCTTAGGAAAAAAGGACAATATATTAAAATAAACTGCGGTGCTATACCGGAAAACCTCATTGAAGCAGAGCTTTTTGGATATGAGAAGGGCTCTTTTACGGGAGCAGCTAAAAATGGTAAACCAGGTCTTATTGAAATAGCGGATGGAGGCACGTTGTTTCTTGATGAAGTAGGAGAGCTTCCACTAGATATGCAGGTAAAACTTTTGAGGGTTTTACAGGAAAGTGAGCTTACGAGAGTAGGAGGTATAAAACCTACAAAGGTTGATGTAAGGATCATTGCAGCAACAAACAGAAATCTTGAAGAAATGATTAAAGCAAAGAAGTTTAGAGAAGATTTATTCTACAGACTTAATGTTGTTCCTCTTACAATACCACCCTTAAGAGAAAGGCGAGAGGATATCACTCCTTTAGTCATATACTATTTAAAAGAATTCAATGAAAAATACCAGTTTTCGAAAAAAATCAGCCCTGGCTGTCTTAATTGCTTGCTGGAATATGATTGGCCTGGCAATGTAAGAGAACTAAAAAATATCGTAGAAAGAGTGATGGTAGTAAGTGCAGATGACTTCGTTACTGAGGAGGAGCTGCCTAAATATATAGGACGTGTTGAGATAGAAGAATCCTTATTCAGTCCCTCGGAGATCATACCTTTAAAGGATGCAGTGGGAAGGATAGAAGAAATGCTTATAGATAAGGCATTTAATAAATATGGTAATGTGAGAGATGCTGCAAAGGCTTTGGAAATCGATGCTTCAACCTTTGTAAGGAAAAGGCAGCGCTATAAAAAATAGAGACGCTTTTTTTACTGTTTATGGCGATGCAATAATGAAACTGCGTTGCAATAATGCATTTTTTACTTAAAGTCTTGAAAACACAGAAGAAAAGAATATATATTGTTAAATAAAAAACGAGGCTTGTTGTGAAATTGCAACAAACCTCGTTTTTTATTTAACGTTTTCCACTGTATTTAAAATAAAATCAAAAGAAATAGCGCTAAGGTGTAGCAGTATATGGATTTATGTTGATATATTTTTATCAAGAAAAAAATTTTCTTAATATTTTAAAACATGGCAAGATATTTGCAATATGTTATAGATGTAAAGTTTATATCTATAAAAATAATTAGGAAGGGTTGATAGTATGCCATTAATGAGTAAAGTGCAGTATGAGGAAAGTCTAAGAAAGCTTAATTTGAAGGTATATATGTTCGGAGAATTGATAGAAAATCCTGTAGATCATCCAGTTATCAGACCTTCAATGAATTCAGTAGGCATGACATATGAGCTTGCCCAATTACCAGAATATGAAGACTTGATGACAACAACATCCAGTTTAACTGGCAACAAAATCAATAGATTTGGACATTTTCATCAAAATACAGAAGATTTAATTAAAAAAGTAAAAATGCAAAGGTTACTAGGACAAAAAACAGCGGCTTGTTTTCAAAGATGTGTAGGGATGGATGCAGCGAATTCACTTTTCAGCACAACTTTCGAAATTGATAAGACTTGTGGAACCAATTATCATCAAAACTTTTTGAAGTTTTGGGAGTATGTACAAGAAAATGATTTAACAGTAGATGGCGCTATGACTGATCCAAAAGGGGATAGAAGCTTATCACCAAGTCAGCAGCCAGACCTTGATCTTTATCTTAGAGTTGTAGAAAGAAGACCAGACGGAGTAGTAGTTAGGGGAGCAAAGGCTCATCAAACAGGTATTGTAAATTCTCATGAAGTAATCGTAATGCCTACAATCGCTATGAGACCAGAGGACAAGGACTGGACAATCGCATTCTCTATCCCAACAGATACAGAAGGCGTTTTCATGATATATGGCCGACAATCATGTGATACTAGAAAGCTTGAAGAAGGCGCAGATATTGATGTAGGGAATAAGAACTTTGGTGGGCATGAAGCATTGACAATATTTGACGATGTATTTGTTCCCAATGATAGGATATTCTTAAACGGAGAAACTGATTTCGCTGGCGTTCTAGTAGAGCGATTTGCTGGATATCATAGACAAAGCTACGGCGGTTGTAAAGTTGGAGTAGGTGACGTATTAATAGGAGCTGCTGCGCTTGCTGCCGATTATAATGGCGCTTCAAAAGCATCTCATATAAAAGACAAACTCATTGAAATGACACATCTGAATGAAACATTATACAGCTGTGGAATAGCTTGCTCTTGTGAAGGATTTAAAACAGAAGCAGGAAATTATCAAATAGATATGCTTCTTGCAAATGTATGTAAGCAAAATGTAACAAGATTCCCTTATGAGATTGCAAGATTAGCAGAAGACATAGCTGGTGGAATAATGGTTACTATGCCTTCTGAAAAAGATTTTAGAGATCCGAAAATCGGCCCATATGTTGAAAAGTATTTAAAAGGTGTTGCTTCTGTTTCTACAGAAAACCGTATGCGCGTTTTAAGACTAGTGGAAAACTTAACCCTTGGAACAGCAGCTGTAGGTTATAGAACAGAATCAATGCATGGTGCAGGATCACCACAAGCACAAAGAATCATGATCGCAAGACAGGGAAATATCGGAAAGAAAAAAGAGTTAGCTAAAGTTATAGCAAGAATAAAAGAATAAATCATATTAAAGAGAAGCAAATGAGCGTATGAGGTAATATATGATAAATCAAATTGAAGAAGTAATCGCTAAAAAAATAAGGCCATATCTGAGTTCACATCAAGGCGATATTGAACTGTTGAGTGTTTTGGATGGTGTTGTAAGAATAAGATTTCTAGGAAAATGCAAGAACTGTCCTTCAGCTCAATTAACGGTGGAGGAAGTAGTGGAAAAAACCCTCAAGGAAGAACTTCCAAGCATCTACAAGGTCGTAATAGTAAATGAGCTTAGCCAAGAACTTCTAGATATGGCTAAAAAGCTTCTCAATAAAAAAAAGTAAGGGGAACGAACTTGAAAGTAGGAATCAAGTATTGTGGAGGCTGCAACCCAAGATATGATAGAAGTAGTTTAGTAAATCAGATTGTGGAAGACTATAAAGAAAAGATTACTTTCGAAAATGTCAAGGAGAAAGAGCTATATGATTCGATTATTGTGGTATGTGGGTGTGGTAGCAGATGTGCTGATTATAGACGCTATGAGCGTAAAAGCAACCCCATAATCATTCACTGTGAGCTTGACCAATATGATGCTAGAAAAATCCTAAATGAAATGCTGATATCAGCAGAATAAGAGGTGATTTGAATGGACTGGAAAAGTATATATCAAAGTAGATTAGTTACTGCGGATGAAGCAGTGTCAAAGATAAAATCAGGGGATAGAGTGGTGTTCGGCCACGCTGTTGGAGAGCCTATGATATTGGTGGATGCACTGATTAAAAACAAAGACAGCTACGAAAATATTGAAATAGTGCACATGGTTGCAATGGGTAAAGGAGAATATGTTAAGCCAGAAATGGCAAAACATTTTCATCATAATGCAGTATTTGTAGGAGGTGTTACAAGAGAAGCTGTATCCGAAGGCCGAGCTGACTATACGCCATGTTTCTTCCATGAAGTGCCAAGACTTTTCAAAGAGGGTTATCTGCCAGTAGATGTTGCCTTAATACAAATTAGTAGCCCTGATGACCATGGATTTTGCAGCTTTGGGGTATCCTGCGACTACACTAAGCCTGCAGCAGAATGTGCAAAGCTTGTAATAGCACAAGTCAACGAAAATATGCCAAGAACTATGGGAGATGCATTTATACACATTTCCGATATTGATTGCATAGTTGAAGCATCAATACCTCTTGTTGAGCTTAAACCTCCCAGAATTACCGAAGTTGAAGAGGCCATAGGTAAAAACTGTGCTTCGCTGGTTGAAGATGGAGCTACTCTTCAGCTTGGTATAGGTGCTATACCTGATGCGGCACTCCTTTTTCTTAAAAACAAAAAGGATCTTGGAATTCACTCAGAAATGATATCAGATGGTGTCCTCGAATTGATTGAATCCGGTGTAATCACAAACAAAATGAAAACGATTCACAAAGGGAAAATAGTAGTTTCTTTCCTGATGGGTACTAAAAAACTATATGACTTTGTAAATAACAATCCTATGGTAGAAATGTATTCTGTAGATTATGTTAACAATCCTGTAGTAATTATGAAAAACTACAAAATGGTTTCAATAAATTCATGCGTACAGGTTGATTTAATGGGGCAAGTAGCCTCAGAAACCATCGGACTTAAACAGTTCAGTGGTGTTGGTGGTCAAGTTGATTTTGTAAGAGGTGTGAGCATGGCAGAGGGAGGTAAGTCAATCATTGCAATGCCTTCAACTGCATCTGGTGGAAAAGTATCAAGAATTGTACCTTTGCTAGATGAAGGTGCTGCTGTTACTACTTCAAGAAATGATGTTCAATATATAGTAACTGAATATGGAATAGCGAGCCTCAAAGGCAAGACTTTAAAGGACAGAGGAAGAGCATTAATCAATATAGCGCATCCTGACTTTAAAGACCAATTAATCTCAGAATGGGAAAAGAGATTCAAGTGTAATTACTAATAAAATATAGGGAGGAAAAAAGAATGGCGATTAAAAGAGAATACGGTAAAGAACAACCTTATATCCCAGCAGGTCCCTTTAAAATTAGAATACCCTTTATACATTATAGGTTTGAGTGGGCTGATTATTTTCAAGGACTTTTAATGTGCGCTGTTTGTCTTGGTGCTATTCCAATGCTACAAGAGTATCTTGGAATGCCTTTTGAAGTAGCAATAGCTGTAGTTGTACTAAATGGAATATTATATTGTGCACATGTATTTTTAGGTGATCCTGTAGTTCCTGGATGGGTAACACCAGCTATTCCACTGCTTATGCTATACGTGGGAAGCTTTCCAATGGGACCTGAAAGAGTTCAGGCATTAATCGCTTTTGAAATGACACTTGGCATTCTAGCTTTTGGACTTGGTGTCACAGGATTTGGAAAGAAAATCGTTTCCCTTGTTCCAAATGCTATGCAATGTGGTATTATACTAGGAGCAGGATTTGCTGCAGTAATGGTTATATTTAACAAAGGTCAACGTTTTGATACATTCCCTATCTCAATAACAGTTTGTATAGGTATAGGCTTTTATTTATTATTTTCTAACCACTTCAAATCTATTAGAAATAACAACGCAATATTAAGATTAATTGGTAATTTAGGTATACTTCCTGTTATTGTTTTGGCATGTATCTTAGGGCCATTAGTGGGCGAAACTACTTGGCCAGTCATTGAATGGGGTATAACAAAACCTGATTTTGCAACTCTTTTTAGAGATTGGACTTTCTTCGGAGTAGGTTTCCCTCCAATGCATATGTTTATTTCAGGACTTCCAATGGTATTCTCTGCATATATCGTTCTTTTTGGTGATATGATCCAATCTCAAGCATTGCTTGAGGATGCAGGTAAAGTAAGACCAGATGAGCTTATAGACTATAATCCAAACAGATCTCATATGATTTTCGGATTAAGAAATCTGATCATGTCAATATTCGGGCCAGATATCACAATGTGTGGACCTCTTTGGGCAGCAATGCAGGTTGTTGTATGTCAAAGATTTAAGCATGGACGCGAAGCAATGGACTCAGTAAACGGTGGTGCGGGTTCATTCAGATTCGGAACATTGACAGGATATTTCATTCTTCCTATCGTTACACTTGTAAAACCTATATTAGGTATTGCACTTGCATCAACAATGCTGATACAAGGATATGTTTCAGTTAAAGTTGGAGTAATGAAAGCTCGTACAGCAAATGACCTTGGAATAGCTGGCGTTATGGGTGCAGTTTTAGCATCTAGAGGAGCAGCTTGGGGACTTGCAGTTGGTGCAGTATTATGCATATTGATAAACTTAGGAAATAAACCAGAATATGATGAAGTTATTTTCGAACAAAGCGTCAACGAATCAGTATAACAAATTATATTAAATAAATATTGAATTTATAAATGCTAGATGATATATTATCATCTAGCATTTATTATAAGGAGGCATATGATGAAAATCACTATTAACGAAGATGTAAAAGAATATATGAAAAAGAATCATGCAGATAGTCTGATTATTGATATGTATAAAAGCTACACAAGCCCTGGCTGAGGTTGTGGTAGTACTAAAAAGTACTATACTCCATCGGTTCGATTGGGGTTTGGGAAAAAATATTCTGCCGAAGTATATGATAATTTGCTCATTGATGATGTTAGCGTATTTCTATCTACGAAAGTGAATGTAGAAGAAAATGAAGACGTTTTAATTTATGTTGAGAAAATACTATTTGTCAAAAAATTGAGTATTGAAGGAATAAAAGTGATCATGGAATAAAATAGAATGATTATTATCCTTCCATTAGATTGTATGAATGATATAATTTATGATAAAATGAATAATAGTTTGATTTGGAAGGTGTCTAGTATATGAAAGTTTATGCATTTATAGGATCCAGTGGAACTGGTAAAAGCTATAAGGCTTTTATGGTGGCGAAGGATAGAGCTATTGATTATATAATCGACGATGGACTGCTCATCGGCGGCACGCGCATTATTGCGGGAAAATCTGCAAAAAAAGAAAGTACACGAATAGCAGCTGTTCGTAGGGCTCTTTTTTTTGAGGACGCCCATAAAATAGCCGTAAGAGAAGCTATCGAAAGCACGAAACCTGATAAGATTTTGGTGCTGGGTACTTCTCGTAAAATGATAGATCAGATTGTTGAAGCCCTTAAGCTTCCTGAAGTCTCAGAAATAATCATGATAGAGCATGTTGCAACAGAAAAGGAAATAGATGCTGCAAAAAAGTCTAGAAAACATGAAGGAAAGCATGTAATACCTGCCCCCACGGTTGAGGTGAAAAGAAGCTTTTCTGGCTATTTTATGGATACGCTCAAAGTATTTCGAAAAAGAGATAGGAACACAATGGTTGCAGAAAGGACTGTAGTACGGCCTACTTTTAGCTATTTAGGTAAATATGAGATTGCCACACCCGCCCTACTACAATTAATAAGCCACTGTGCTTCAAAAGTGGAAGGTATTATAAAAGTACTTGATACGCGAGTAGATAATCAGCAAATAGGGATAATTATTGATATAGAAGTAGATGTAGAATTGAAAAAGAGGCTGGATATTATGCTGAAAGAGGTTCAGAAAAAAGTAGTTCAAGATATTGAATATATGACGGGGCTTAATGTACTGGAAGTAAATGTTAAGGCAACTAGAATCGAATTTAAATCCGGGAATATGATGCTATGAAAATAACGGAAATAGAAAACCGGATTATCATAGAAGGTATAGAAGATTTTAATGCAACCCACATATTTGAATGTGGACAATCCTTTAGATGGGTAAAAGAAATAGATGGAAGCTATACTGGAGTTGCCATGGAACGAGTTATAAATGTAGCGTATGATATAGAAGATGCTGTGGTAGTTATAGATAATACAAATTTGGAAGAATTCCATGCTATTTGGTTTAATTATTTAGACTTAGGAAGAGATTATGGGAAAATAAAGAAGAATCTTTCCGAAGAACCAATTTTAGCTGAGGCTATTTCTTATGGACATGGCATGCGGATTTTAAAACAATCGCCTTGGGAGATTTTGATTTCTTTTATAGTATCCGCTAATAACAATATACCTAGAATATCCAAAATTCTGAACATATTATCTGAGCTTTATGGATCACCAATTGAATATAAGGGAAAGACATATTTTGCTTTTCCAACTTTAGCGCAGCTTGAAAAAGTTGATTTAGAAGGCATGAATCTTTGTAGAGCAGGTTTTCGATGCAAATATATTTTAGATGCAGTAAAAAAAGTTCAATATGGAGAAATAAACCTAGAAGAAATATCGAAAATGGACATTACATCAGCAAGAAAAGAGCTAATGAAAGTAAATGGAGTAGGTCCCAAAGTAGCTGACTGCATCATGCTTTTTTCTATGGGGTTGCATGCAGCATATCCTGTCGATGTTTGGGTTAAAAGAGTAACAGAACATTATTTCCTGGGAAAAGTTGTTGCAATAAAGGATATTCAATGCTATGCAGAAGAAAAATTTGGAGAATTAGGGGGTTTTGCTCAGCAGTATATGTTCTATTATGCAAGGGAGATGGGATTGAAAGTTCCTAAAAATAACTAAGGAAGAAAGTGGGGAAAAAAATGATTCTATTTGGTACTATGGTCAACGCAGCGGCCATCATCGTAGGAGGGGTTATTGGTACATTTGCTAAAAAAGGTATACCCGAGAGATTCGGAAATCTTATTATAAATGCATTAGGACTTTTTACTGCAATCCTTGGAATAATGTTTGCTATAGGTTCAAAAAAGATAGAGATAGTTGTTTTTAGTCTTATAATAGGTGCATTTATTGGAGAAGCAATAGACATTGAAAAAAGATTAGATAACTTTGGAAAAAATGTTCAGAATAGATTAAAAGGAGTAGGAGGGAACTTTTCCCAAGGTTTTGTAACTTCTAGTCTGCTATTTTGTATTGGCTCTATGGCAATAATGGGATCACTACAAAGTGGACTTTTAAATGATCATAAAATATTACTTACAAAATCCGTTATGGATGGGATATTTTCATTGATATTTGCTTCAACTATGGGAATAGGTGTTGCAGCATCAGCTATAGCAGTATTCATATATCAAGGAGCACTAACCCTTCTTGCAGCTTCAGTAGCAAGCTATCTCAGTCAACCAGTAATAACCGAGATGTCGGCAACAGGCGGAGTATTACTTCTTGGGTTGGCAATTTCGATACTTGATATAAAAAAGATAAAAGTGGGCAATTTACTACCTGCTATTTTCATACCAATCATATTGATGATGTTTATATAGGTGTATCTATAGAGTGTCCATTTACTAGCACCAACTTTTTTTTAGTGCTGGGTTTCGTAAGGGGAGGCAAGTAATGAAAACAGTGATTTACAATGGAAAAGCCTATATTCATCGTGGTCATTTTGAGCAGGCAATTCTCATTTCTGACGGCCTAATTGAAAAGGTAGGAACCAACGAAGAAGTTTTGGCCTTTGCTCCTGAAGAATGCGAAAAGATTGACGCCAACGGAAAAACCATTTTGCCCGGAATAAATGATGCTCATCTGCATCTAGGCTTTATCGGTGAATTTTTAGTTCTGGCTGATTTAAGCAACGCTCGTTCTATAAATGAAGTTGTCCAATGCGGAAAGCGATTTATGCAGGAAAATCCTGAGGCGGTCAAATACGGTTTGCATGGAATCGGGTGGAATCAGGACTATTTCACCGATGAAAAGCGTATCATCAATCGTCATGATTTAGACCTCATTTCCACCGAGATTCCCATTGTCTTCGAACGTGTGTGTGGACATATTGTTTCGTCCAACACAAAGGCAATTGAGATGGCAGGCATCACGGACCAAACACCACAGTTTGATGGCGGTGTTTTTGAAATCGGCGAAGATGGTCAGCCAAACGGCATCTTTAATGAGAATGCTGTCTATGAAATTATAAAGACTATTCCTTCGTGGACCGCCGAAGAGTTACAACAGTTATATATACGAGCTATAGAATACGCAGTTAGCGTCGGACTTACTTCGGTACAGTCCAACGATGTGCGCGATAACAACTATAAAGAGATATTTGCGCTACTACACAAGCTTTATGATGAAGGTAAAATGCTGTTACGCTATCGCCATCAGTTTTCTTTCCTCAAGCTGGAGAATTTTAAAAAGTTTTTGGAATCGGAATTTAAGAATGGAAAATATGATAACAAAGTTTTGGCGCTAGGTCCCCTTAAATTGTTTAAAGATGGCTCTTTAGGTGCCCGAACTGGTCTGATGCGTCATGAGTATCTAGATGATCCAGGTAACAACGGTGTTGCCTCTCTCAGTGATGAACAAATGGATGAGCTGTGCGGTCTTGCTGTGGAAAACGGCATTCAAGTAGTGACACATGTCATCGGAGACGCCGCTATTGATCAGACCATTACCAATTACGAGCGGTCCATGAAGAATGGCAAAAACCTCCTGAGACATGGAGTGGTTCATTGCCAGATTACCGACCTGCCTATTCTTGAGCGCATTGCGATGCTGGACATTTTAGCCATGGTTCAACCGATCTTCTTAAACTATGACCTACATGTTGTGGAAAGCCGCGTCGGTAAAAAACTGGCCAGCACTTCCTACGCTTTCCACACCCTTGATAAGTTGAATGCACACGTGGCATACGGCACCGATGCACCTGTAGAAAGCTGTAATCCTTTCCCCAATATCTATTCTGCGGTTGTTCGTAAGGATTTAGCAGGTTTCCCTGAGGGCGGCTTCTATCCTGAAGAATGTGTCGATGTGGAGCAGGCTATTGATCATTACACCATTGGTAGTGCTTATGCCGAGTTTCAGGAGGATGTCAAGGGCCGCATTCAACCAGGCTATTATGCTGACCTGATTATTCTCGAGCGCGATATCTTCACCATTCCTGTTGATGAAATCAAAGATATTAAGGTAGTGATGACCATGATGGGTGGCAAGGTAGTGTATCAGAAATAATGCACCATACATTGGGATGTTTTTTCGTATCAACCGATGTATCAAATATGAAAAAATGAAATGGCCATAGTTTATTCATACATTAAATGGAATCAAATGAATATTTAGTATATACAGGTAAAGTATAAATATACTATAATAGAATCATACGTGATGAACAAGTTTAAGTTATATCAAAAAATATTATGATTAGGAGGGAAATCCATGAAGTACGAGATTAGAGGTGGAAATCTTCCAGTGGTGCTTGTAGACATCAATGCAGGGGAGACGCTATTTACACAATCAGGTGGCATGGCTTGGATGACAAACAATATAAGCATGTCGACCAACATGGAAGGCGGTCTTTTCGGAGGCTTAACTAGAGCCTTTTCAGGAGAATCCATATTCATGGCTACATACACATGTCAAAATGGTTCAGGTACTATAGCTTTTGCTTCGACTTTTCCAGGCACCATATTGCCAATACAGTTTGACGGCACAAAAACTTTGATCTGCCAAAAGGATGCATTTTTAGCTGCAGAGAGATCAGTGAACCTTGAAGTAACTTTCAGAAGAAAACTGGGTGCAGGGTTATTTGGAGGAGAGGGCTTCATCATGCAGAAAATTTCTGGAAACGGTACAGCTTTCTTAGAGTTAGATGGAGATGTTGTAGAATACACACTACAACCAGGTCAAGTATTAAAAGTTGATACAGGTCATGTAGCAGCATTTGACAGCACAGTAGCATTTGAGATTGAAACAGTAAAGGGCTTTAAGAATATACTTTTTGGTGGAGAAGGACTTTTCTTAACAAAACTAACAGGACCAGGAAAAGTATGGCTACAAACAATGCCGATACAAAATGTAGCAAAAAGAATATTGCCATTTATACCACACGATTCAAAATAAAAAAGGCTCTTAAGAAGTTAAATGAAGCCTTTCTGAAACTCAATAGATGTTTAGATAAGGTAGCTTTGAAGGCTGCCTTTTTTATTTTAATTGATCTCAAAATAGAAAAATTGAGCAAGCAACTAAAATATTATGAAAAGTGATGAAAATGGTATATAATCTTAGTAAATGAACAATAATTAGTTAAAGGAATAAAAATCAGCCTAAACCTGGATTTGCCAATGTGAAGGAAATTATTTATCATTATAAATGTAGTTAGCACTCGACATAAGCGAGTGCTAATAAAAAAGAATATAAGGTTTACGAAGTAAAGCTTAATTAACTTAAGGAGGTTATTTAATGAATATTAAACCATTAGGCGACAGAGTCGTAATTAAAGTTATGGAAAGTGAAGAAATGACAAAGAGCGGTATCGTTCTTCCTGGCACAGCCAAGGAAAAACCAATGCAGGGTGAAATACTTGCTGTTGGATCAGGTGAATTAATTGAAGGCAAAAGAGTGCCGCTTGAATTAAAGATAGGCGATAAAGTATTATATTCAAAATACGCTGGAACAGAAGTGAAAATCGATGGAGAAGAGTTTCTTATCCTAAGACAAAACGATGTTCTTGCAGTAATACTATAATTAAAGGAGGAATATAAATGGCAAAACAAATTAGATATGGTGAAGACGCTAGACGTGCATTAGAAAGAGGCGTTAACCAATTAGCAGATACAGTTAAAATAACACTAGGTCCAAAGGGAAGAAATGTGGTTTTAGATAAGAAGTTTGGATCACCACTAATCACAAATGATGGTGTTACAATAGCTAAAGAAATTGAATTAGACTGCCCATTTGAAAATATGGGGGCACAACTCGTTAAAGAAGTTGCTACAAAGACAAACGATGTAGCAGGTGACGGAACAACAACCGCTACACTACTAGCTCAAGCAATCATCAGAGAAGGTTTAAAAAATGTAGCAGCTGGTGCAAACCCAATGATCATTAAAAAAGGCATCAACAAAGCAGTTGAAGTAGCAGTTGAAGAGCTTAAGAAAAACTCAAAGTCAGTTGAGAGCAAAGGTGCTATCGCTCAAGTTGCTGCAATATCAGCAGCTGATGATACCATAGGCGAATTGATTGCAGAAGCTATGGAGAAAGTTGGCAAAGATGGCGTAATCACAGTTGAAGAATCAAATACATTTGGAACAAATCTTGATGTAGTTGAAGGTATGCAATTTGATAGGGGATACATATCTCCTTATATGATTACTGATACAGAAAAAATGGAAGCAGTTTTAGATGATCCATATATTCTTTTAACAGATAAGAAAATTACAAATATACAAGAAATACTTCCAGTTTTAGAACAGATCGTTCAACAAGGCAAAAAGCTTTTGATCATAGCTGAAGATATAGAAGGCGAAGCATTAGCTACACTAGTTGTTAACAAGTTAAGAGGAACATTTACTTGTGTTGCAGTGAAAGCTCCAGGTTTTGGAGATAGAAGAAAAGCAATGCTTGAAGATATAGCTATTCTTACAAAAGGCCAAGTGATTTCAGAAGAAATAGGCTTAGATCTTAAAGAAACTACAGTTGCTCAACTAGGTAGAGCGAAACAAGTAAAGATTCAAAAGGAAAACACGATCATAGTGGATGGTGCTGGAGACAAAGCATTAATTAAGGATAGAATAAGACAAATAAAAGCACAAATCGAAGAAACAAGTTCAGACTTCGATAAAGAAAAGCTTCAAGAAAGACTTGCTAAACTTTCAGGTGGCGTAGCAGTAATCAAGGTTGGTGCAGCTACAGAAACAGAATTGAAAGAAAGAAAGCATAGAATAGAAGACGCGCTAGCAGCTACAAAAGCAGCTGTAGAAGAAGGAATCGTAGCTGGCGGTGGAACTGCATTAGTAAATGCAATTAAAGCAGTAGAAGCCTTACTAGTTGATGCACACGGAGACGAAAAAACTGGTATTCAAATAATCAGAAGAGCATTAGAAGAGCCAGTTAGACAAATAGCTACAAACGCAGGACTTGAAGGTTCAGTAATCGTAGAAAAAGTAATGAACTCAGCTCCAGGGATAGGATTTGATGCATTAAATGAAACTTACACAGATATGATAGCAGCAGGTATTGTGGATCCAACTAAGGTTACAAGATCAGCACTACAAAATGCAGCATCAGTTGCGGCAATGCTTCTAACAACAGAAAGTATAGTAGCAGATATGCCAGAAAAAGATAAAGCTCCATCAATGCCAGGCGGCGGTATGGGCGACATGGGAATGTACTAAAATTCCTTTAAAATAAAAAAGTAGTTGATAACAGATGTTATCAACTACTTTTTTTATTGTTTTTGAACAATATTTTAGAAGTTATTGGAATAAAGTATTTTGTATTATATACTTATATGAGGATGCTTCATGGCCACTAATAGAAATTAGTGGATAATACTATAAGGCAGAGCGTAGAACTAATAATAAAATAGGGGGTAGTTGATCTGGATAACAATATATACATAACATTTTGTGAGGATGAAAAGGACAGACAAATTGCATATGAACTCAAACGTACGCTAACCGCATATAAACCTCCAAAGAATATACATGAGAAGATTTCACAGCGCAAAAGTATGAAGATTTATATAGATGGAGAAAGTGAAAACCAGGAAGGGATTATAGAAAACTCAGATTTTCTTATTGTTATTTGTTCAAGTAGAACACCATCTTGCAAAGCAGTTATTGATCATATTAAGCAGTACAAGGAATCGGGTAAGGGCGACCATATATTGACTTTACTCATTGAAGGAGACCCATCAACCTCTTTTCCAGATATTATAAGAGAGATAAGGATTTCTGAGGGTAAGGAAGAGGTTATTGAACCCCTTGCAGCGGATATTAAAGCAGACAGCATGAATCAATCTATAAAGCTGCTACGTGTAGAGAAACTCAGGCTACTAGCCCCTATTTATGGAGTTAGCTATGACGATTTGAAGCAGAGATATAGGGAAAGAAGGATACATAATATACGCATAGCAACTTCAAGTATTCTTCTTGTAGTATTATGCCTAAGCATGGGGTCTTATTATCAATGGCAAAAGACTGAACAAGAAAGAAGAATCCAAGATAAAAGAACAAAGATGGCGGTGGAACTTCTAAATCAGCTTTACATAGATGTACCACCAAAATTTGATAATAACCCTCAAGCAAAAGAAGTGATATATACGATACTTTTTGATAATATTTATTCCTTGGAGCAGACATCTGGAATAGATATGAATAAGATAGACTTGGAAAATATATTAAAAGTAAGAGAAAACGACAGCTTTTATACTGTCTTAGGAAAAGCGTTGGTACTCAGGAATTTGGGCATGACAGAAAAGTTAGAGAAGATATATGATATTATTGACGAAAATTTTACTAAAACAAGTGATGCTAAGATCAATGATTATGCAATGAAAAGCATTGAGTTCTATAAACAGTTAAGTGGGTTTGAATTAGATGGGGGTGTTTATATTTCACAGATTATGGACGGCTCTCCTGCAAAAGCAAGCAGTCTTCAAATGGGAGATATATTGGTAAAAATTAATGATACTAAATTTGAGAATATTTCAGGTTGGTTTGCAATAGTCAATGCATTACCTAAGGATTCAACCATAGATGTGACTTTTATGAGATTAAATAATGAGGGTAGCTTTACTGTTAATAATGAATCAATTAAGCTAAAGGACGGAAAGATGGGCGCCGTTCTAAACAATATTTAGGGGGGGCGATGCTATGGATTTCATATATGATGCATTTATAAGCTATAGGCATACCGAGCATGACATGATCATTGCAGAGCAGCTGCATAAACTCCTGGAAACATATCGAATTCCTAGTGCCATTGTGAAAGAAGGTTTTCCTACATCACTTAAACGAATATTTCGTGATAGGGAGGAGCTTCCAACTGCAGTAAGCCTAAGTGACAGTATAAAATATGCTTTAGAAAACTCCAATTATATGATCGTCATATGTTCCACGCAAACCCCAAAATCAAAGTGGGTGGAAAAAGAAGTTCAGACCTTCATAGAAATGGGACGACAGGATAAAATATTGACTATACTTATTGAAGGAACTCCCCAAACATCATTTCCAAAGTCACTTTTAAGCATAAAGGATAGTCCAAACGTGGATATAAGCTATATACATAATAGGAAATTAAATTTGAAGGAGCTAAGGAGAAAGAATCTTTATCTTGTAGCACAAATAATTGGCTGTGATCATCACAAGCTTGAGAATGAGCACAGCTTATATAAGGTAAAACAACTTATTTATATAACTGCCTCCATTCTTTCAATTATAGGGGCTTTTGGACTCTTTAGCCTTTATCAATGGAGACAGGCTGAAGAGGCAAGAAGTATGTCTCAAAAGCAAGGGCAAGTAATAGACAAAATGATCAATAACCTTACATACGATTTACCTGATCGCATTGGCAATATTCCAGGCACAAGTGGAATAATGCTTCAGATTTTGGAAGAAAATTTAGGTGCGATAGATCAGATGATGGACATGGGTGCTGATCCAATAGCTCAGCAGAGAAGGCGTATTGCAAATTTTGAGAGAATCGGAGGAAGGTGCTTTGCTAATAATGATTATGATAAGGCACTGGCGTACTATAAAAAAGCTTTAAATATAGGTATTGAGCTTCATGACAACGACAAGTATAAAAATTACAGAGGATTGATTTTAGACTACTATAATATCGGATGGATTCTTACTGAACAAGGTAAGCTGGAAGAAAGCTGGGATGCTCATCAGAAAGCACTTGCACTTGCACAAGAGCAGCTAAAGAATACGAATGATAATCAATCAAAATATGACCTATCTGTGTGCTATCAATATTGTGGAGATGTAAAAAAGCAAATGGGCGACATAGACAAGTCTTATGAATACTATAATAAGGCCATGGAAATATGCAAAGAGCTTTCCAAGGATAAATCCACCATAAGCTATTCAAGAGCGCTTGCGGTACACTACGGAAAACTAGCTGATATTGAGATTCAAAGAAGAAACTATGAAGAAGCTAAGAAACATTTGGTAAGCAGTATTCAAATAAGAGAAGAAATCGCAAAAGACAAAGACAATATTGAGAAGCTTAGTGTTGAATCCGGAGGAGGACATCATCCTTATGTTGATTTGGCTAAAGGATATTATGATTATGGTAACCTATTGATGTCTATGAATGATTATACAGGATCAATAGAGCAGTATAGCAAAGCATTGGAGCTTATCTCAAAGTTGGGTGATGTAAGCAATGATATTGAGGTCTTAAAATTAGTGGGATATATATACGGGCAATCTGGTGAAGCGCACAGGTATATAAAAGATTATAATGCTGCGCTATCAGACTATAATGCAGCCATACAGATATATGAAAATTTAGCAGAAAGGACAAAGGATAACGCACAATTCATCGATGGTATAGCGAGATACTATACATACGCTGCAAATATCAAAACTACTGTTGATAAAGATTTTGTGAAAGCTGAAGAATTGTATAAAAAATCTATTGGAGCATATGCAGATAATTTGAAAAAAAATCCTAATGAGAATGCTTTTAAAGCATTATTTAATAAATACACAGAAATCTCTATCAATATGCTTTACTATGGGAGAAAGGACCGGATGTTCATATATTCTGATGAAGCATGGAAGGTTTTAAAACAAAATGAAGAGCTATTGGGAAAGAGTAAAGACTATTATTATGGGCAATATTATTTGAATGCAAGTGTTTTAGAATTAGCTAATAATGATGCAAAGGCCTCAATGGAATGCGGAAAGAAAAGCGTGGAGTATTTTACTAAGATGAATGCTTCAGAAAGGAAATATAGTAGAGAGCTTGCAAATGCCTATAGTAACCTTTCGTTTTCATGTATTTACGGTAAAGCTATAAAAGAGAGTGTAGAATACAGTGAGAAGGCAGTGGCTCTTGCACCTGACTATAACTATGCAAGATTGGAGCTGGCCAACACATATTTATTTGATAACCAGTATGAAAAAGCGAAGGAAATTTATATGTCTATGAAGGATGAAATAATAGAAGGTAATATCTTTACTAACTTGAAAAATCTAAAAGTCTTTACCAATGAAAGTGCATCGGTCATCATAATTGAGGAATTCAAAGGCTTCCAAGATAGTGGAATAAGCCATCCTGATATGGTGAAAATTGAGAAACTGTTATTAAATAAAAAATAGAATAGGGCTGTCAACCTTACTCTATTTTTTATCCATTAAATTATTTTGGAACTTCTAAAGGTCTTTCTCTATGTAAAAGCACCCAACTTGCATTTTCTGCAAGAGCTTCATTCCCTAATTCAAACAATATTTTTTTCCCGGATTTATAATTATTAGCTCTTAAGGTTTCTCCAAAGAGCTCTCTTGTAATTTCAAAGAGACTTCCCATCTTAATATAGGTTTTTACTTGCTCGGAAAGAGCCAATTTATTGTTATAATTGCTTATGAATGCTATCAAAGCAACTATGATTGCTAGAACAATCTTAAAGATACTCCTGACAAAAAGCTCCTGGTACTCAATATCTCCTACAGTGATTCCCACCTTAAAGTGCATAAACAGAAATTCACTTAGTGCTTCACTTACTGGGATGGTTTTCCCCATAAAACCTACAGAAGTGAACTCTAAGAAGCTTATGGACAATATAATAACAATGCTGGCAACGAAAAGGATATTTACAAGAGCTTCATGTTTATTCAATAAATTACTTTTATCTTGAGATGCTTTTCGAAAATAATCATCTTGTCCCATGATCCATGATTTATTTGCTATGTTAAAAGCTTTTTCTTGTTCAATATTATCTGCTGCTTGGATATGGTAGCTCAGGCAACCTGTTATGGCATATCTTATCCAGGCAAGCTCATCAAGCTGACCAAATCTGTAGTGCTCGGATGCATTAAGATGGATGCCACATATATTCCAGTAAAATTGGACCTTTAAGCCCTCTGCAAGAGCCCTGTAGTCAACATATTTATTCTGAAACTCGCTTTTGTTTGCCCAAAAATTTAAAAAGTAGGCGCCCATTAAAGTCAAAATGTACAATGGAAGCATAATGTTAGATTCAAGCTCATCATAAAGCAAAAAGAATAAAACCAAGGCTAGTCCTGCTGATGTTAACAGTTTTAAAAATAATAGTCTTTTATTTCTATAATGCATTGAGAGTTGATCTGCGGTGGCATAGGCGTTCAATAGTTTTTGCTGAACAACTGATAAAAGTGGTTTGTCAGTATCTTCTATTACATACCTCATAGACGCTTCAATGTTTTTAGAGAGTCTTGATGTTAAACAAGAAACATCTTTGTTATACTGATTTATATTTGATAAAATTCGGTTTATGGTGATTTCGACCTCGCAGTCGCTATATGATTTATCAATCAATAGCTTTTTTAAAGAAAAATCTTTTCCTACTGGAGCGATGTTGCTCTTTCGAGGTGTCAATATATGATATACAGCCCCTCGGTTGGGAGCTATCAGTAAATTATTGTTAGCTTTATACATGTCTTCTGTGGAGGATGGGTGATTTCCCTCTAACTTGAACTTGACAATTTCTGAGGTTCCTCCAATTTTATCCATATGATATATCCCATCCCAAAAAGCAATCAATATGTGGCAATGCTCCGCTATGTATATTCCTGCTTGTCTGTAGTTATAAGGCCTCACATTTAGGGCAGATACAACATAGTAGGATTCACACTGAGTCAAAAGGCGGCGAAACTCCAAAAGTGAGGTCTCATCAGTAAAATCCTTTTCATATTCCTCAATGTCCATAGGAATAGTGGCCTTGACAGGTATTTCAGATTTTATAGCCTCATCTGCAGCAATACAATCAGCACCTTCAGCTAAAGCGGAAAGCACCATTAATGGGGAATTAGGATAGTTTCTTTTTAGGTCGTTAAATATATTCCTTATTGCTGTCCTGAGTTCGGACTCATCTCTTTTTGCTATATCTCTATGCCCTGTAATACCAATTACGATCGGCACACAGCTTGAATTGGACTGCTTTTTATTCTCGCAGGTGTTCATCATTAAATCTCCTCTATTATAGAAATCTCTTCACTAAACATACCACAAACTGGTGGGTTATTCAATTTAAGTAAATAATCAAGATGTATTAATTATTGATATTTGCAGCAGCATAGACTAATATATAATCAATAGATATGTAAAACAAGGAGGCAAAGCTATGAGCTTTAGAAAATTTTTAGCAAATGTTCAATCTGTGAGAGATTATGAAAAAGAAAGCTTAAAACACCTTATTATTGGAGATATCAAAGCATACATAGGGGATATAAATGCAAACATAGGCAGAGAAAAAGGGTTTTCATTTATTATGCTTGAAAATGGAGAGGAAGTATTCAATCATTTAGAGGGTATAGGCGGTTACAGCGGCATAATGATTAAAAGTCCACACTATATTGGCCTTTCTATTTCTAAAGAAGAAGCTGAAACTGAGTTTTTAAGTGCATATTATATGCAATCAATTGTAAAAAAGCTATTTGAAATGACTTTGGGTAGTTGTTGGATTAATGTGAGAAATGTATCCTTAGATGTAAAAGCAAAACTATCAAGCCATGATAAAAGCAATATAAATTATTTGTTAGCGTTTGGTATTGCTGATGAGAAGGTTTTAAAAGAGAAAGCATCCCAAATGAAAGTACTAAATACTTCTAAAGACTATAAAACAAACCCTTATGCTACGAAAGTGATTGAAGCCAATGAATCTAACCAGGTAAGACTTTCAATAGGAGAAATGGTATATTTCCAAGAATGGGGAAAAGAAGTAGATTATGAAGAGTTAGAAAGAAGAGGTGTGGCAGAAGTGTTCTCTTATGTTAGAAACGCACCTTCCTATAAAAATATTCAACCATGCCGATTTATACTAAAAGATGGAGAGGCAGATTTAGCAATACTAAATCCACAAAATAAGGAAAACTACGTAGATGCAGGTATCATGATGTTTACAGTAGAAGGCCTTGTTAAAGACTTGGGAATTCCAGGTAAATGGAGCTTTGTCAAAGAAGAAACTGACAATAAGGAATATGCAATAGTAGCTAAAATTGAATTATAACAGGTGATTAAGAAAACTCCTTGCAGTGAAAACTATGAGGAGTTTTTGGGTTTTTGCAGGAAATCTGCAAAGTAGTACTTACTTGATGATTTTTTAATGTTCAAGAGAAATAAGAGAAAAAGTAGGATAAACCAAATAATTATTGAATGTTAAGAATATTAATTAAATTAAATCAACCGATAAATAAGGAGGGTATTTTATGAAGAAGGCAAGACTAAAAAAGTTAACTTCCCTAGTAGTCGCATTCGTTATGGTTTTTAGTATGGGGATGACAACATTTGTATCTGCTGACACAAATCCATTGAACCTCTATTCAAGAAGTGCTGATGGGAAAAACGGTATAGTAGCAGCTGCAAAACCAGAGGCATCCCAAGTTGGTCTACAAATACTAAAAAATGGCGGTAATGCTGTTGATGCAGCAGTAGCCACTGCATTCGCCCTTGGTGTCCTTGAACCAAATGCATCAGGACTTGGTGGCGGAGGCTTTATGGCAATCCGTATGGCAAAGACTGGGAAGACTGTAATAATCGATTTCAGAGAAACTGCTCCTGCAAAAGCTACAGCAGATATGTTCAAACTAGATGAAAACAAAAAGGTAATCAACAATGAAAGTGTTGTAGGAGGAAAAGCATCAGGCGTTCCTGGTGAACTAGCCGGACTTCTTACAGCTTTAGAAAAGTATGGTAGCCTATCCAGAGCAAAAGTTATGCAGCCTGCTATTGATATAGCAGAAAAAGGTGTAACTGTTACGCGGAACCTTGCTACAATCATATCAGACGAATTTCCTAAAATAAGTAAATATCCAGCAACCAGTGCACTTTATTTAAAAGACGGACTTCCATATGAAGTTGGAGACAAAATAGTATTAAAGGATCTTGCAAATACCTTAAAGCTTATTTCAAAAGGTGGTAAGGATGCTTTTTATAAAGGCGCTTTAGCAGAAAAAATCGCCCAAGAAGTTCAAAAACAAGGTGGAATAATAACAGTTGATGATTTAAAAAATTACAAAGTAGTAGAGAGAGAGCCTGTTACAGGTACATATAGAGGATACAAAATTATATCAACTCCTCCTGCAAGCTCAGGTGGAACACATGCAATACAACTATTAAATATAATGGAAAACTTTGACCTTAAGAAAATGGGAGATAACACGCCAGAAACATGGCATGCATGGGCAGAGGGTATGAAGCTTATGTTTGCCGACAGATCTAAATATATGGCTGACACAGCATTCGTAAAAGTTCCTTTAAAAGGACTTACATCAAAGGATTATGCTAAAACATTATTTGGTAAAATTGATGTAACAAAACCTGCAGTAACGGTTGAAGCAGGAGACCCATGGAAATACGAAAGTGGAAGCACAACACACTTATCAGTAATGGATAAGCAGGGCAATATGGTTGCAGTAACCAAGTCTATTAACTATTTCTTTGGTTCAGGCGTAGTAGTTCCAGGCACTGGAATTATCATGAACAATCATATGGATGATTTCGTATTCACACCAGGATCTGCAAACTCCATAGAACCAGGAAAGAGACCACTAAGCAGCATGAGTCCAACACTTGTTTTAGATCCTAAAGGCAGACCATTTATGACCATAGGTTCACCAGGTGCTACAAGAATCATCACAACTGTTGCTCAGGTAATAAGCAACGTTGTTGACCATGGAATGAATGTTCAACAGGCTATATTAGCTCCAAGAATTATGCAAATGGCATCAGGCCCATTGCAAGCTGAATCAAGAATGTCAATATCAAGTTATAATAAATTAAAAGAAATGGGACATGAAATCAATGTAAGAAATAGCTATGATGCTTACTTTGGCGGAGTTCATGCAGTTCTATTCGATTATAGTACAAATACACTAAAGGGTGGAGCTGACCCAAGAAGAGACGGTCAAGCTGCAGCATATTAATAGAATCTGCTTGCAGATTATTTAAGGAGAGGACAAAATAATGGACAAAAAACAGTTTAAAAAATTGCTATCATTAACTATGGTACTAATCCTTGGGCTCATCATGGCAGCTTGTAGCCAACCAGCTACTAGCCAGCCTGCTGAGCAGACACAAGCTGCACCTGCAGCGGAAGTGACACCAGCACCAGCACCAGCACCAGAGGTGGCACCTGCTCAACCTGCTACAGTTGCAGAACCAGCAGCTACTGCCCAGGAGCCTAAAGTTGAAGCAATCCCTGCTACAGTAGCACAGCCAGCTAATACCACAGCAGCTAAACCAGAGTCAAACTTTGCCTTGAAGGAAGCTATAGCCAGCCAACCTGCCTATCTTACTTCTGCAGGACAGAGTGCGGATGTACAGATGGTAAAAGCACTAATGGAAAAAGCAAAGCTTAAATATACCTTTAATGCTACAGCAAAGCCTGAAGATATTGGTGGCGCAAAAACACTAGTTCTTGCTGTTGGAGGAAGCTCGAAGGGTCTTGGTGCAGCAGGAATAGAGGCTGATGATGAAATAGATCGAGTTGCAGCATTGATAAAGAAAGCCAAAGGAGATGGAATGACCATAATAGCATTACATATAGGCGGAGAAGCACGCAGAGGGGACCTATCCGACAAATTTGCAAATGCTGTTGTTCCTAGCGCTGATTATGTAATAGTTGTTGCTGATGGGAATAAGGATGGATTATTTACAAATCTTACATCATCAAAAGGAATTCCTCTAGATACAGTTGAAAAAATATCTAAGGCACTTGATCCTCTGATACACGCATTTAAATAAAGTAAAACAAGGGACATATTGATGTCAAAGACATCTTATATGTCCCTACACGCTAAGGAGGGATTTTTTTGACCATAGAGTTCGTGATTTTTATAAGTATGGTAGGGGTTTTCTTTATAGGATGCTTCCTCTTTAAATTACCTGTAAGTGTGTCTATGGTAGCAGCAGCTATAACAGGGACTTTAATTGCAGGAAGAGGTATTCCTATAAGGCATCTTGTAGAAGGTACTTTTGGATACCTTGATACCATATTAGTGATAGCCACCGCCATGATATTCATGAAGGTGATTCAAGAGATAGGCACATTAAATGCACTTAGTGGTGCAATTATAGAAAAGTTTCACAAGCAGCCTGCTATACTTTTAATGCTTTTAATGCTTATAGCAATGTTTCCAGGAATGATCACTGGGTCTTCTACAGCTTCAGTATTGACAGCAGGAAGCATCGTAGCGCCTATATTGATTACTATGGGTATTCCTGTGGTAGACTCTGCAGCTATAATAGCCATGGCAGGTTTATTTGGAATGATTGCACCTCCTGTAAACATACCAGCCATGATAATAGGAGGCGGTATAGATATGCCTTATGTAGGCTTTGAAATACCATTGCTCCTTCTGACAATACCTGTAGCTATTTTTACAGTACTTTTTCTTGGGCTTAAGCATGTAAAGAATCTTGATTATGAAAAAATTAAAGATAAAATAGATCTGTCTATAGCGAAACAATATGGATTTAGAATTTATGCACCTGTCATACTTGTACTTATACTTATGGTTCTTTCAAAAACTATGCCCAGCATTTTCAATTTGGGAATGCCTGTTATATTTCTTTCAGGAGCTTTTGCAGGAATATTTTGCGGAAAAAAGATTAATGTGCTTTTGACGGCTAAAGATGCTATAAACAGCGCACTGCCTGTACTTGGGATACTCATGGGTGTTGGAATGTTCATACAGGTTATGACATTGACAGGGGTAAGAGGGTTTATCGTTGTAAACAGTTTGAGTTTGCCTACAACATTACTATATCTTGGAATAGCTGTAACTGTACCACTTTTTGGTGCTGTGTCTTCCTTTGGAGCTGCATCGGTTTTAGGGGTACCATTCCTATTGGCTCTTTTAGGGAAGGATCAGATATTGACAGCTTCTGCTATATCATTTATAGCAAGCTTAGGAGATCTGATGCCCCCTACTGCACTTGCTGGAATATTTGCGGCACAGGTAGTAGGGCTTGATAAATATACGCCAGTTCTCAAAAAGTGTATAGTGCCAAGCATTGTGATCATTGTATATTCTATAGTTTTTATAATATTCTCCAAAAGCATTGCAGCATTTATATAATAGAAGTGGGGTGTTTGAATTGACTATCATTTATATGATTATAACTTCTATGGTTTTATTGCTAACATTATGGAACCTGTTTAGTGAAAAAGATTTATATAAACAGATGAATGCAGCCTTAGTGATTATACCGCTGATACTGCGAGTTTTAATGATAAAATAAGGCTTTCACCTTTTTTAATTTGATTTTTATGCAGCATAGCTGCAGGGAGGGGTATAAAGATGAAAGGAACTAGGATTACAGCGACAATACTTCTTGCTATATCCTTGCTTTGCATATTTATTGCAGGTCAGTCCTTTTTAAACATGAGGATAGAAGAGCCTATCATGAAAGGCCCAGGAGTAGCGGAGATTAAAATGCTTAGCGATTACTTCCCGGACTTAAAAGATGGCGCCGGTGATACAGAAATATATATATTGAAAGGAAGCCAGCCAGGAGGAAGCATGCTTGTCCTTGGCGGCACTCACCCAAATGAACCATCTGGTTTGCTCTCAGCTGTAATGCTGATAGAGAATGCAAAATTGGATAAGGGAACACTATATGTAATACCAAGAGCCAATAATAGTGGATTTACCCATAATGACCCTCAAGAGGGAGCACCACAAAGATTTACTATTAAAACGCCAAGTGGAGATAGATGGTTTAGATACGGATCAAGAGCCACAAACCCGATAAATCAATGGCCTGATCCAGATGTATATATACATGCGTCATCTGGACAGCAGCTTTCAGGCAGTGAGACAAGAAATCTAAACAGAGGATATCCTGGAAGAGTTGATGGCACATTTACAGAAAAAGTATGTTTTGGTATAGCTGAATTTATCAGAAAAGAAAAAATAGACATGACCATTGACCTTCATGAGGCTTCTCCAGAATATCCTGTAATCAATGCAATCGTCTCCCATGAAGATGCCATGTCTTTGGCGTCGGAGGTTGTTATGAATTTAGAGTTTGAGGATATAAATATTGGCCTTGAGCCATCTCCTGTGAATCTTCATGGTCTTACGCACAGAGAGCTTGGTGATTATACCGACACCTTTGCAATATTGATGGAAACAGCCAATCCTTCGCAAGGAAGACTAAGAGGTAAGACGGATGAGAATCTAGTGGTAAAAGGCCAGGATAAAATGTATGTGAAAGCCAAGGCGCTGAATAGACTATTTGTTCCATTTGATGAGCATGGTCATCCATTAGAAGAAAGAGTAGGACGACATGTGACTTCTATTATTGAGTTTTCAAAAGTCTTAAGTACAAATTATCCAGATAAAGAGATCCAGATAAATAATATTCCTTCGTTTGGGGATATCGTTCAAAATGGAATAGGTAGTTATTTGCTTTCAAATAAATAAATTGATACTCTGACATAATGTCAGAGTATTTCATTATAATTTCAATAAAAGCTATATAGTATACTTTTCCATTGCAGGAAAAATTAATTTTGTATAGAATTTTTTAAAGAATAGAAGATTTTTAAATGGAGTTGAGATTTATGAAAAAAGCCTTTGTTTTTTTGGTTGTATTACTCATTGCTATTTCCTTTGTATATTCTGAGGACAGCACCTATGCCATAATGAAAGCCACAAAGTTAGAAACAAAGGCATATATTTCAAAAGGCCATAAAGAGGGCAACTGTGTTGTGATAATAGGTGGAGTCCATGGCGATGAAACAGCAGGTATTGAAGCAGCTAAGCAGCTACTGGATAAAAAGCTACTTCGTGGAACGATGATTGTTATTCCAGAGGCAAATATATTGGCCTGTAGGAATAAAAATCGTACAGAGTATTATATGGAGGATTTAAACAGAGTTTTTCCAGGTAAAAGGTATGGAAATGGAACAGAACGTCTGGCATATGACATAATAAAGCTTATAAAGGCCTATAAGCCTGCTATTGTAATTGATTTGCATGAGTCAAAATCTAAACAGGATGAGCTAGGTAATATAGGGGAAAGCATCGTATTTAGTCCAGATAAAAACATAGAAGGATTGGTGCTAGAAATATGTGAGGACACAGGCTTTACATTTAATATAGGTGCGCCAGAGGGAAGCCTTAATAATGAAATTGCCAATAACTTAAATATACCTGCAATAACAGTAGAAACGGATATGAGCCAGGATATAGACAAAAGAATAGAGCAACATAAAAAAATCATAAATATGATACTACAGGACTTTGGATTGGATGATTGATATGAGAATGTTGACTTTTATAGCAGGCATTTTATATATTTTATATTTCATTTTAGAACATATCAATAACGTGAAAGTAAGAGCAGAAATAAAACATGTGGTTCATGTAAATGGAATAAGAGGAAAATCCACTGTATCAAGATTGATAGATGCAGGTCTAAGGGAATCAGGATTAAGGGTATTCACAAAGACTACTGGGACAAGTCCTAGGATGATCTTTGTCAATGGAGAGGAACATGAGATAAAAAGAAAAGGAAATGCAAATATACGAGAGCAGATAAAGGTCATGAGGGTGGCCCAAAAACAGAAGGCGGAGATATTTGTTGTTGAATGCATGGCTATTAATCCTCAGCTTCAGTGGGTTACGCAAAACAGAATATTAAATGCGGATATTGGAGTTATCACCAATGTAAGACTTGACCATTTGGATCAAATGGGAAAAAGTCTTGACAGCGTAGCCAGCTCATTATCCATGAGTGCACCTAAAAATGGTACCCTTTTTACCGCTGATGCGCGTTATTTTGATTATTATAAAGAGCTAGGAGATAATCAAAACACAAAAGTTTACCTATCCAACCACAAGCTTGATTATTATGAGGAAATAGATTTTGGGGATAATGTTGCAATTGCAGTAGATGTCTGCAAGCATCTGGGCGTAGATGAAGAGATCGCTATCCAAGGCATGAAAAAATATAGAAAGGACCCTGGAGCGCTCAAAAAGTACAGCTATATAAATCAACAAAATGCGAAGGTAGAATTTGTAAATGCAATGGCGGCAAATGATCCCATCTCTACAGGAATCATACTGCAAAGATTTCAGGAAGGGCATGATCCACAGAAAACCAAGATTTTGCTCATCAATAACAGGAAAGATAGGATAAGTCGTATGGAGCAATATGTAAAATTTGCAGTAGCATATCAGGACTTTTTTGAGTTGATTTGGGTAACAAAAGATATGGGAAATCTAATGGTGACTTCTATGAAAAGATCAGGAATACCCAGCACTAAAATCATTGGATTAAATGACATAAATGAGCTAGATAAAATCAAGAATGATGCTTTCATATTCGCAGTTGGAAATATAGGAGGCTATGGTAAAGAAATATTAGACTACGTACAAAAGGCTGGTGTCAGAATTGATTGATAATATTATAATACTTGGTATTATTTTAAGCATATTTTTTTATGAAGTCACTGAAATTTCCCCAGGGGGGATAATCGTACCAGGGTATATGGCTCTATTTGTTGACAATCCAAAAAGAATAATATGGACAATTATATTAAGTATTTTATGCTATTTTGCTGTAAATTTTATTTCAAGCTATACCATTTTATATGGCAAAAGAAAGTTTGGAATGTTTATAGTAGTAAGCTTTATTATAAGGTATATACTTGAGCTATTTATAGGTACAATAGGGGCTTCTATCTCTATGAGTCTTGTAATCGGCTACCTTGTACCTGGTATATTAGCCCAAGAGCTTGACAGGCAAGGAATAGTAAGAACCTTATCTTCCATGGTTTTTGTTACATTTTCTATAAAGCTTATTATGGTTATATACCCAGCCCTGGATAGGCTAAGGCTATGAAAAAGACTTCAAGACATGATTATATCATTGTGATAGCCGCCATCCTTCTTATGATAGGATATTATTTAATCTTAAATAGCGGAAAAGATATAAAAGCTAAAAGCTATGATGAAAAGATCTATGCAGCTCACCTCATGAAAAAGGCAATGGATACAGTAAGAGTGGAAAGGCTAAACAGAGGTTTTAAAATAGATAGAGCTATAGATATAAATGACACAGGATTAATAGGCTTGGAGTATAGTGAAATCACTACAACACTGGGCGCACTGGAGGCTAAAAGAACATCAACTAATCCTGATTTTGCAGCAGTAATAGTTGATATGTTCAAATCCCTAAGGTTAAAAAAAGGCGATTGTGTAGCAGTAAACCTTTCGGGATCTTTTCCTGCTTTGAATATTGCAGTTATATCAGCAGTACAAGCATTAGAATTAGAGCCAGTCATAATATCTTCTGTAGGGGCTTCAACCTTTGGTGCCAATATCACTGATTTTAATTATATGGACATGGAAGAGCTGCTTTATGCTAAAGGAGTTTTAAAATATAAATCCATAGCCTCATCCATTGGAGGTGCGGATGATATAGGAAAAGAAATGGACAGTAGTGTTGTGGAAGGTATTCTTAACAAGATACAGGATTATGGAAGAATGCTACTATACAACCATGATTTGAAGAAAAATATAAAAAGTAGATTTGACATATATAATAAAAATAATATCCAGTGCTTTATAAATGTAGGAGGAAATCTGGCTTCCATAGGTGAGGCTGATTGGGATGGAAATTTTGACCCAGGAATACTGAGGGATAAAAATGCAATAAAAGGAAAGGCTGATGGACTCATATCTTTGTTTTTAAAATCCGAGATTCCTGTAATAAATATGTTGAATGTTAAAAAGCTTGCAGTAGAATATGGCTTGCCAATAGACCCATACCCTATGCCAAGTATAGGGAAAACCAATGTATATTTCGAGAGAAGCAATCCAGCTCATTTGGCATGGATTCCATTGGTTCTGGGTATTTTGACCATGTTTTACTATTGCAGAGTAAGAGGTAAAAATGAATAATATAATGAAGAATAAGTTTTCTATTGAATTTAGGTATCATAATGTATTATTAGGAGCTGCCCTTGTGCTTTTAGGGATCAGTGCACCCCTTTTAATAACCTCCTACGGGTTAGGAATTAATAGATTAATCAGTGAGAGTATAGTAGATTCTGATACAGGAAAGCTAGTGCTTGCTGCATTTAAAACAGTGATACTCAACAGTGTGAGAGCGCTTCCTCATTATCTAGGAGCTTTTGTACTGTCAGAGTCCATAGTGGTAAGATTCGGGGATAGGATTTTCCATTGGATGAGCGGCTTAGTAGCATTAGCGGTTATCCCTTTAGTGTATCGGCTGATTTTTGTAATATATGGGATAAACTATGACCTTGGAGTTCCTGCTTTTATTGTACTCTTATCTATTTTATTCCTGGAAAAGCTCAATTTTTCACACATAAGCATAATAAAAAAATCCTCTATCATCATACTTTTACTACTTGGGGTTCAATGGATGGATGTAATACCTCAGCTTACAAGGTTTGGATTTGGAAGAGGAGAGATATCCTCGGATATAAAGATGATATCTGAATTCATTGATGGAGGTGAGCTGCTTACCTTTGCATCTATAACATTTTTTTTGATATTTATATTTAATGCATTTTTAGTATCAAAGATACTCAGTGATGAACATAAGCTCATTGTCACTATGAAAAAAAATGAAGAAATTGAAAAAGGATTTGCATTGGCAAAGATACAAGCCTATGAGGCAAGAAACGCACAAGAAATACAAAGTCTAGTCCATGATTTAAAAACACCGTTAACATCTATACAAGCATTAGCCAGTGTAACGGAAATGATAGCAGAAGATCATAAAATAAGAATATACATGAAAAAAATTGGTTGTTCTGTGGACAATTTGAATAATATGATATCTGAAATACTTTATGAAGATAAAAAAAGCAATATTAACACCGATGAATTATTAAGCTATGTATTGGCCCAAATTACATCTCATGGCACAAAAACCATAATAAGCTGCAAAAACCAAGCTTCTAAAAAAATCATTTGTGTGAATAAAATAAGACTTTCAAGAGCTATTGTAAATATAATCGATAATTCAGCGGAGTCTTTAAAGAATATAACAGGACAGATTCATGTGATTTTTTCATCAAGTGATAGTAGAATAAATATTATGATTGAAGATAATGGAGAAGGGATAAGTCAGGAAGCGTTATCTAAAATATGGGATTTAGGTTATTCAACAAAAAAATCTACTGGGCTGGGGCTTTCATTTGTGAAAAATGTTGTGGAAAATCATGATGGTCATATTGATATAATAAGTCGATTAGGTTACGGCACAAAAACCATGATAAGTCTTCCGGAGGTGATGCTAGATGAGTCGTAAAATAAAAATACTATCTATAGATGATTCTGAGGACATACTTTTTGCTATTTCGGCTATATGTGAATACCAGAATTGGGAAGCCATAACTGCAAAAGAAGCCCAAGGGGGAATTAAGCTTTTCAAAAACACCAGACCTGATCTTGTACTGGTGGATTATCATATGCCCAGTATGGATGGAATACAAGTGGTTAGATACCTTAGAGAAATAAACAGTAAAGTACCTATAATTGTGCTTACAGTAGAAGAAAAACAGGAAATCGCAGATGAATTTATAAAGGCGGGAGCAGATGATTTTGCCTTAAAACCCATAAAGGCAGTGGATTTGATATCAAGGATAAAGGTTCATCTCAAAAAAACGATTACAGAGGATGATTTAAAAAAAGGTATGACAAAAGATACACTTGAGATCATTGTGAAGTATCTTATCAAAATAGAGTTTTATGTTACCATGGATTCGATTTCTAAAGATACAGGGCTTTCATATAAAACTGTCCACAGATATCTTCAACATTTAATAGATGTTGGAAGAGTAGACGTCAAATATGATTATGGAAAACAAGGAAGACCAAAAAACAGCTATAAAATTAAATAAGGACGAGGGGACAGGTACCTTGTCCTTGTTTGTAATACCCAGTTAACCTATATAAGTCTAATAGGCACTATAAAGTTTTCATTATCAATAGCTGACAAGTCCTCACTCATACACAATATAGCACCTCTACCTCGACGGACAGATGCTTTATCAAGCACATTAAAAACATTTATAAGTTGCTTGCTGGGGGATGCTGTCTTTTTTATTTCTATAGGTGTAAGAACCCCATCTGATTCAAGGATAATATCAATTTCTTTGGCATCCTTATCCCTGTAATAATATATAAATGGAACTTTTGCTACATTGTAATAGCTTTTTACAATTTCACTTACCACATAATTTTCTAAAATAGCCCCATTCATAGCTCCACTTTCGAGGGTCTCAGGGCTGCTCCATTTAGATAGATAGCATACAAGCCCACTATCATAGAAATACAACTTCGGTGCTTTGATTACTCGCTTTAATTGATTATTTGAGTATGGATGTAGATAAAAAATGATGCCCAATGTTTCGAGAATTTTAAGCCAGTTTTTTACAATAACCTGGTTTATATCTGCATCTCGTGCTATTTCTGCATAATTTATCAGCTGACTACATCGGCTAGAAACAGCAGTAATAAAATTTAGAAATTTTAAGGAGTCTATTGAAGAAGAGAGCTCTTTTACATCATGCTGCAAATAGGTGCTAAGGTAGCTAGAGTAAAAAATGCTATTATCATGATACTTTTTACTTACGATAGCAGGCATAGACCCTGTGAATATGCGTTTGAAAATTTCGGGTGTATTGGCTGGTGGTGTTTGCTTTTGTTTTTCGAGGAGATGCGCTATTTCTAATGAAAAGGGTTTTTCTGCACCCTGACCATAGATTTCACTTTGGGAAAGTGAAGATAGACTCAGTACGGCAACACGCCCTGCAAGAGATTCTTGTACACCCTCCATCAACTTGAATATCTGTGAGCCTGTTAACCAAAAATCCCCTGGATTCTGGTTTTTGTCTACAAGAATTTTTATATATGTAAATAACTCAGGTGCATATTGCACTTCATCAATAAAGATTGGTGGAGCATATAGTTGAAAAAATAAAGCAGGGTCATTTTTTGCTAAATTACGTAATGTTAAATCGTCAAGGGAGATATAAGTTCTATTTGTGCCTTCCATAAGCTTCTTTAGCATTGTGGTTTTTCCAACTTGCCTTGGACCTGTAACCAATAAGACTGGATATTGAGTAGTTAATTCACGAATCACTGTTTCCATATGACGCTTGATATATTCCATATTTCACACTTCTTTCGGCTAATATATGTATTAATTATATTATAGCCGAAAAAGAATGATTTAGCAACATTGATGTTTTTTAAAGTTCTTGCAATATTTTGTAGAAAAAGGGGGAATGATTTTATCGTTTTTTGCAAAAAAATGTAAAGGTTATTGGTAAGTTTTGCAGAAATACTTCAAATATATAGAATAAAAACTAGAAGATAGTATGGAAAGAGATATTAGTTAGCGCCTTCGTGGATGATACGGGCATTATAATAAAGATGTAAGGGAAGTGAATCTATGTTTTGTGCACATATTAATTCGACAACTTTAAAGGAGCAAAGTGTTAAGGAACACCTATATAATGTTTCAAAAATGTCTATGGAATATGGTGCTAAAATTTCCCTCAATGCTACAGCAAGCTTAATTGGTATGCTACATGATATGGGGAAGGAAACAAAAAAGTTTGACGCTTATATATATTACAGCTCAATGAATCCTAACGACAAGTCTCTTAGAGGATCAATTGACCACTCCACAGCAGGTGCAAAATTTATTTATGACAATTTTTATAATACAACTGACCCATACCAAAGGTTTACAGCTCAGCTTATTTCACTTGCTATTTGTTCACATCATGGAGGGCTTATAGATTGTTTAGATCTAAAAGGCATTGACAAGTATGCTGATAGAATGAATACAGATAAAGATATCTATTATGATGAAGCACTGTCTAATTTTAAGTTGGAATGTATGGAAATAGCCTGCATCAACGATTTATTCAATAGATCAAAAGAAGAAATAAAAGCTATTCTTATTAAAATTAACAAAATTGACAATTTGGCGAGATTTGGACAATTTGCAGCTGGACTGCTGGAAAAATACCTTTTTAGTTGCGTTATTGATGCAGATAGATACGATACATATTCATTTATGGAAAATAGAGAGCCACAACAAAGTATTGATAAATTAGCTTTGTGGAATAACCTTGCAGATATACTTGAAACAAAACTAGATGATTATCCAAAGCTTAGTAAAATAGATTTACTGAGAGAAGAAATTTCTATGGCATGTAAGAATTTTGCCAAGAATAAACCGGGAATTTATCAACTATCAGTACCAACTGGCGGTGGGAAAACTCTTTCTAGTCTGAGATATGCAATAAATCATGCAAAGGAATTTAATAAAGATAGAATTTTTTATATTATCCCTTTTACTACTATTATTGATCAAAATGCTAAAGAAATAAAAGATATTTTAGAACGTGAGGATATAATTCTAGAGCACCATTCAAATCTTATCATTGATAATGATCAAGAAGAGTACAAGCTTTTAACTGAAAGATGGGATAGTCCTATCATTCTTACAACAATGGTACAATTCCTTGATACTTTATTTGACGGAGGAACACAAGGAGTCAGACGAATGCATAACCTAGCTAATTCAGTTATAATATTCGATGAAATTCAAGCAATTCCTATAAAGTGTATTAACATGTTTAATAGTGCAATTAATTTTCTTTCATATATATGTAATGCAACAATTGTACTTTGCACAGCAACACAACCGCTTTTATCAACAACAAAAATGCCATTGAAGCTAAGTGGGAATCCTAACATGATTTCAGATATCCACAAGAAATTCGAACAATTTAAACGTGTAAATTTGATTGATAAAAGTGTTGTTGGAGGTTATGATGCTAATTCAATAAAAGATTTTGTTCTAACCGCCATGGATAAGGTAGAAAGTGTATTGATAATTTTGAATACGAAAGGTTCTGCTAAAGCAGTTTTTAATGAATTAAAAGAAGCAAATACAAATTTATCAAAAGAAAAGCAGTATGGTATTTTTCACTTAAGTACAAATATGTGCCCTTCCCATAGAATGAAGATTCTACAAGATATGAAAAAGAGGTTAGGGCATGAGAGGGTAATTTGTATAAGTACTCAATTAATAGAAGCTGGGGTCAATATTTCCTTTGAATGCGTTGTGAGATCCCTTGCTGGACTTGATAGCATTGCTCAAGCAGCAGGAAGATGCAATCGTCATGGGGAAAAGCCTTGTGGCAACGTTTATATAGTTAACATGGAGGGAGAAAATATAAATAAATTAGTGGATATTAAAGAGGGACAGGAATGTACAAGAAGGATTCTTCATGAGTTTAAAGAAGATCCGAATATATTTGATAATGATTTACTATCCCCGAAAGTAATGGAAATATATTATAAATACTATTTTTATGATCGAAGCAATGAAATGGATTATACATTGCCCAAGCCAGACAATGATAAATCAATGTATGATTTATTGTCACAAAATAATGAAGCAGATAATGCATATATCGGGAGAAATGGCTATAAATCAAAATTAACGTTAAAACAAGCCTTTAAAACTGCAGGCGATAACTTTCAGGTAATTGATCAAAACACCACCGGTGTAATTGTACCATATGGAGAAGGTGAGGATCTTATAACATTAATAAATGGCGAATGTAATTTAAAAGAATTAAAATGGTACTTAAAAAAGGCGCAACAGTTTTCAGTCAACTTATTTGAAATAGATAAAAGAAAATTGGAAGAAAAGGGAGGCATTATCAGATTAAAGGACGGTGCGGTGCTTGCTCTTAGAGACGAATTTTACAGAGAAGATGTGGGAGTAGCATTTGAAGGTGCTCCAATGGAATTTTGTAATTATTGAGGATGGTGAGAAAATTGGAAAAAGAAAATAGTGTTGAATTTAAAATCAGTGGACGATATGCACTCTTTAGTGATCCTATCAATAGAATTGGAGGAGAGAAATTTTCATATCAAGTACCTACCTATCAAGCATTAAAGGGCATATTAGAAAGCGTATATTGGAAACCCACATTAATATGGATAATTGATGAGGTACGTGTTATGAATTTGATTAAAACTCAATCTCAAGGCATACGTCCAATTAATTTTAGCGGAGGAAACACTCTATCCATATACACATATTTATCAAATGTTGAATATCAAGTAAAGGCTCACTTTGTGTGGAATTATAATCGTCCAAATTTAGAACGGGATAGAAATGAAAATAAGCATTATTTGATTGCCAAAAGAATGATAGATCGCGGCGGCAGACGAGATATTTTCTTAGGCACGAGAGAGTGTCAAGGATATGTGGAACCCTGTAAATTTGGAGACGGTGAAGGTGCGTATGATGATTATGGATCTCTTTCATTTGGACTAATGTTTCATGGCTTTGATTATCCTGATGAAACAGGACAAGACAAATTAACAGCTAGGCTTTGGACTCCAATAATGAACAATGGCTATATCAAATTTCTGAAACCTGACGAATGTACTATAAAACGAGAGCTTTCATCAATGAAACCTAAGGTTTTTGATAGAAATAATTTTAGCGGACTTGAGGAGTTTGAAATGGAGGGAGAAGAAATTGAGCTGGATTCATAAGCTTTATGATACTTATGAGAATTGCAAAAGCGAAGTAGGAATTGTGGGGGCAGATGAAAAAACACCATTGTTGCCTATAGCTCATTCAACTCAAAATGCACAGATAGAGGTTGTAGTTAATAGGGATGGGAAATTCATAAGGGCGAGAGCACTTGAAAAAAAAGAGGCAGTTACAATTATTCCTGTGACTGAGGATTCCGCCACAAGAAGTAGCGGGATAGCACCACATCCCCTTTGCGATAAATTGCAATATGTTGCAGGTGACTATAGTAATTATGTTGCGAAAAGAAATAGCGAAGAATTTTATAGTAAGTACATAGAGCAACTTAAGAGTTGGTGTAATTCTCCCTATTGTAATAGAAAAGTTAGTGCAGTTTTGAACTATTTAAAAAAGAAGGTTATTATATCTGATTTAATAGAACAAAAAATATTGATATGTGATGACAAGGGTAAGCTTGCCAAAGATGTGAAACTAGGCCAAAGTGATCAAGTTGATGCTTTTGTAAGATTTAAAGTAGAAATTCCAGATGAAGATGTTTCTGCTGTATGGCTTGATACAGATATTTATGAAAGCTATATTAATTATTATTTAAGTCTTCAACAAGATGTAGATTTATGTTATGTGAAAGGACAAGCAATTCCTTGTTCTGAGAAACACCCTGCAAAAGTTAGGCACACAGGAGATAAAGCAAAGTTAATTTCTGCAAACGATGCGGTAGGTTTTACTTATCGTGGAAGATTCTCAGACAAAAATCAAGTAGTGAGTGTAGGGTACGAAACTTCACAAAAGGCACATAATGCATTGCGTTGGCTTATTGATAAGCAAGGATATAAAAACGGTGAACAAGTGATAATTGCGTGGGGCACCAAGAACCAAAATATTCCCCAGCTTCTCGAAGATACAGAAACTAGCATTTTCGGACAGGAAGAAACCCCTGCAATTTCAACAGAAAAAGAATTTGCACAAAGGCTAAGAAATGCTATTGCAGGGTACAATTGTAGCTTAGATACAAAAGCTGAAGTTATTATAATGGGGCTAGATGCTGCAACAACAGGACGATTATCCATGACCTATTATCGTGAGCTTAATGGTACGGATTTTCTAAATAGGATAGAGCATTGGCATAAGACTTGTATTTGGCAGCACACATATAAAAAAGTATCTGATGGATTAGACGAAAAGGGGAAACCAAGATTTAAGGCCCTTACTTTTATTGGGGCTCCTTCCCCTAAAGATATCACTTTGGCAGCTTATGGAGACAAAATAAATGACACTTTAAAGAAAGCAACCATAGAGAAACTATTACCATGTATTATTGATGGTGTTAAGCTACCCTACGATATTGTTAATTCATCAGTAAATCGCGCTTCCAGTCCTGTTTCAATGGAGAAGTGGGAATGGCAAAAAGTATTAACAATAACTTGTGCCTTAATAAGAAAATATAGATATGACAAATTTAAGGAGGTATGGAATATGTTACTTGATGAAAATCAAAAGGATAGGAGTTACCTTTTTGGCAGGCTTTTAGCCATTGCGCAGCAAATTGAAGAATGGGCATTAAACACTACAGGTGAAAAAAGGGATACGAATGCAGAAAGATTAATGCATCAATTTAAGCTACATCCCTATAAAACATGGGGTATTATCACAGATAAACTTAAACCATATATGTCAAGGTTAGGGCCAAAATGCATAAGCTTAACAGAACTGATGACAAAGGTGAATTCTATGATATCTTACGAGGAATTTACGAGCCAAAAGAAACTAGATGACAGCTATATCTTAGGATATTATTGTCAAAGGCAAGTGTTTATCAATGAAAAAAATAAGCGAATAGAAGAAAATGCTAAAAAGAAATTAGAAAAAATAAGTGAGGGGGAGAATTAATATGGCAAGTTTACTAAACAAGATTGATTTTGCAGTTATTATTTCTGCTAAAAATGCAAATCCAAATGGAGATCCGCTAAATGGAAATAGACCAAGAGAAAATTATGACGGCTTTGGTGAAATTTCTGATGTTTGCATCAAAAGAAAAATACGTAATAGACTTCAGGATATGGGTCAAGAAATATTTGTACAGTCTGATGAAAAAAGATCGGATAGCTTTAGAAGTTTGAAGGATAGGGCTGATGGCTTTGAAGAGCTTAAGAAAGCAGGCAAAGATAAGGAGAAATATGCATCAATAGCTTGTAAAAAGTGGATTGATGTTAGGAGTTTTGGACAAGTTTTTGCATTTAAGAAAGGGGAAGAAGATAATTCTGTTTCAATAGGTATAAGAGGTCCAGTTTCTATACATTCTGCGGTGAGCATCTCTCCTATTGAGATATCAAGTATGCAGATTACAAAAAGTGTTAATGGCGAAACACAGAAAGACCCTGACAAAAAGGGTTCAGACACAATGGGTATGAAACATAGGGTGGAGTTTGGTGTTTATGTGATTTATGGAAGCATTAATACACAACTAGCAGGCAAGACTGATTTTAGTCAAGAGGATAGTGAACTTATTAAGGAATCACTAAAAACACTTTTTGAAAATGATTGTTCTTCTGCTCGTCCTGATGGCAGTATGGAAGTTTGTAAACTGTATTGGTGGAAACATAGTGCAGCTATGGGGCAATATTCTTCTGCAAAGGTACATAGAAGCTTGCGTATTGTACCGAAGGTTGAAATTCCTAAAAGCATTGAAGACTATAATATATCGAATGAAACATTAGAAGGATTAACCCCTGAAATATGCGATGGAATATAAAGAAGAAGATTTTTTGCTTTTGTCTGGAATACAGCATTTTACCTTTTGTAGACGACAATGGGCATTAATACATATTGAACAGCAATGGCAAGAAAATCTTCGTACAATTGAAGGAGAAATTCTTCATGAAAAAACACATGATGATACCATAAAAGAGAAACGTGGTGATTTGATTGTTTCTCGTGGGATGGCAATTTTCTCATCTTCATTAGGGTTAACTGGTGCTTGTGATGTGGTTGAGTTATACAAAGCTACAGATGGAGTAAATATATTTGGCAGAGAAGGTACTTATAAGGTTGTTCCTATAGAATATAAGCGAGGGAAACCAAAGGAAAATGAATCCGATGTTTTACAGTTATGTGCACAGGCCATGTGTCTTGAAGAAATGCTATTATGCGAAATCCCTGAAGCATTTTTATTTTATGGGGAAACCAAACGCAGGCTTAAGGTTATTCTTGATGATGTATTACGTGAACGGGTAAAAACAATTGCTAAAGAAATGCATGAATTATATGATCGAAGATATACACCGAAAGTTAAGATATCTAAAAGTTGCAAAGCGTGTTCATTGGCTGAGGTTTGTATTCCAAAGCTATGCAAAAATACCTCCGTTAGTGATTACATCAAGAGGAATCTTTTGGAGGTGGAAGAATGAGAAAGCTACTAAATACACTTTATGTCACTTCCCCTAATACTTATTTATCGCTTGATGGAGAGAATATTGTTATTTTAAAGGACGAAATAGAAGTATCAAGGATTCCACTGCATAATCTTGAAGGAATTGTCGCTTTTGGATATACTGGGTCAAGTCCAGCATTAATGGGGGCATGTGCAAAACGCAATATTTCATTAACCTTTATGAAACAAAGCGGTAAATTCCTTGCAAGAGTAGTTGGAGAAGTTAGGGGCAATGTTACTCTAAGAAAGAATCAGTACAGAATTTCAGATAGTGTGGAAGAAAGCAATAAGATTGCTAGAAACTTTATAATAGGAAAGATTTATAATGCACGCTGGGTAATTGAGCGTGCAACCCGTGACTATGCAATGCGGCTTGATGTTGATAAGTTAAAAAATGTTTCTAAGGTTCTTGCAAATGCTCTAAAGTTAGTTGAGCAAAGTGTGAATTTAGAACAACTTCGAGGATTTGAGGGAGAAGCGGCATCACAATATTTTAGTGTGTTTGACGATTTAATTCTTCAACAAAAGGAATCTTTTTATTTTCATTATCGAAATAAACGTCCACCGCTTGATAATGTTAATGCAATGCTGTCATTTGTATACACGTTATTAGCGCACGATATTGCAGCAGCACTGGAAACGGTGGGACTTGATCCTTATGTGGGGTTTTTACATAGGGACAGGCCAGGTAGGGTTTCCCTTGCTCTTGATATGATGGAGGAGCTACGTTCAGTTTATGCAGACCGATTTGTTATTTCTTTAATCAATAAAAGGGAAATAAACTCAAAAGGTTTTACGCAAAAAGAAAATGGCGCTGTTATTATGGATGATGATACCAGAAAAGCGATATTGAAAGCTTGGCAAAGTAAAAAACAGGAGATAATTACACATCCGTTTCTACAAGAAAAATTAGAATGGGGACTTGTACCATATACTCAAGCAATGCTTTTGGCAAGGTTTATACGTGGCGACTTGGACGGATACCCACCATTTATGTGGAAGTAGGTAATTGTTTGAAAAGGCTATGATTTGTCAATTTGATTTTGTGTAGCAACTGCAGAATATGCAGCAGATGCAGGAAGGAATTAAAATGTTGGTACTTATAACTTATGATGTAAACACAGAAACACCGCTTGGAAGGAAGCGTTTACGCCAAGTTGCAAAGCAATGCGTAAATTATGGTCAACGTGTTCAAAATTCGGTATTTGAATGTGTATTAGATGCAGCAAAATGCCGTGAGGTTCAACATAAGCTTGAACAAATTATTGATAAAGATAAGGATAGCTTAAGGTTTTATTATTTGGGAGACAATTATAAAAACAAAGTTTTGCATGTAGGAGCAAAGGAGTCCTTTGATATTGAAGGCACTCTTATAATTTAGTGCGAATGTGTAGCTAACATGAAAATGCTATGCCCTTCGCACCATAAATGTTAAGAAAAACACTATAAAAAATTAAATTAATTTACAGGGGTGATGCAATTATACAAAAAAACGTGCAAAAGCGAATAGAAATTCTACAAAATGATTAGATTTTATTCATTTTTGCTGTCGCTCCCTACATGGGGGCGTGGATTGAAATTAGTATAACTTTTAATGTATTAAGAAAACAATAGTCGCTCCCTACATGGGGGCGTGGATTGAAATCTTGAATATAATTGAGTCCTTCTTTACAATTACGTCGCTCCCTACATGGGGGCGTGGATTGAAATAATTTTTCACCTCACTATGTCGCAATAGTTTCGAAAGTCGCTCCCTACATGGGGGCGTGGATTGAAATCACCCTCATCAATTAAGACTATACCTTTTTCAAGTCGCTCCCTACATGGGGGCGTGGATTGAAATCTTGTCATAATTTATTTATTATATTATTAGGAGGGTCGCTCCCTACATGGGGGCGTGGATTGAAATTTTTACGACTTTAGTATCTAAGCTTGTAGCAAACGTCGCTCCCTACATGGGGGCGTGGATTGAAATTGCCACTCCTCATCCGTCATAGTAGAGGATAGCGTGTCGCTCCCTACATGGGGGCGTGGATTGAAATTTTTACGACTTTAGTATCTAAGCTTGTAGCAAACGTCGCTCCCTACATGGGGGCGTGGATTGAAATTGCCACTCCTCATCCGTCATAGTAGAGGATAGCGTGTCGCTCCCTACATGGGGGCGTGGATTGAAATTTTTACGACTTTAGTATCTAAGCTTGTAGCAAAGTCGCTCCCTACATGGGGGCGTGGATTGAAATATTTTACCTAAGTGTGAATATTCTCCTAGCTCTAGTCGCTCCCTACATGGGGGCGTGGATTGAAATCTACATTATAAATAATCTTACTACTGTCAGGGAAGGTCGCTCCCTACATGGGGGCGTGGATTGAAATTTAACTTCTTTTGCCTTTGCAATTGTATTAGCTCCGTCGCTCCCTACATGGGGGCGTGGATTGAAATTTGCAATGGGTGTAGCAGTATCAGCTGATGGAGTAGTCGCTCCCTACATGGGGGCGTGGATTGAAATCCCTGTGTACATGCCTCCTTTGGTATATGAGCTTGGTCGCTCCCTACATGGGGGCGTGGATTGAAATATTTATATTCTTTGACCACCCACTTCCCCAATTATGTCGCTCCCTACATGGGGGCGTGGATTGAAATATCTAGTGTGTATGATGCACATATGTCTATTATAGTCGCTCCCTACATGGGGGCGTGGATTGAAATTGTATACATCAGCCGCATATTTTTCTATTGTTCGTCGCTCCCTACATGGGGGCGTGGATTGAAATCTTGTGCAATAGTTTCAGCTATTAGATATATATTTGGTCGCTCCCTACATGGGGGCGTGGATTGAAATCATCAACACTTATTTTAAGTTACTTGGCGAAGATGTCGCTCCCTACATGGGGGCGTGGATTGAAATGTTTTTATCATACTCATTACTGATATTACCCAACGTCGCTCCCTACATGGGGGCGTGGATTGAAATATTTTAGAGCCTTTGCACTTTGTTTTTCCTTTAAGTCGCTCCCTACATGGGGGCGTGGATTGAAATCTACGGGTTTGTTAGTCAGGGCTGTATTATCTCCGTCGCTCCCTACATGGGGGCGTGGATTGAAATTAAGCTGATACGTATTCATAATTTTAATTATATTGTCGCTCCCTACATGGGGGCGTGGATTGAAATAGTTGAAAGCTTTGAATGGCATGATGATAAAGTGTCGCTCCCTACATGGGGGCGTGGATTGAAATCTCTATACTACTGTTAATAGTAATATCTCCACCTGTCGCTCCCTACATGGGGGCGTGGATTGAAATATTGAATATGATGTGAAACATAGAAAAGCTAATAGTCGCTCCCTACATGGGGGCGTGGATTGAAATCTATCTTGTATATGGTACCTAGTATTTTTATAAGTCGCTCCCTACATGGGGGCGTGGATTGAAATTACATATCCGTTCATAATTTACCTCCTCTTTGTGTGTCGCTCCCTACATGGGGGCGTGGATTGAAATAGTAAGGCTAAAGGTAGTAAACCAGTAGAAAAAAGTCGCTCCCTACATGGGGGCGTGGATTGAAATAAAACTTGAAAATTTATTTAAACTATCCTCAAAAGGTCGCTCCCTACATGGGGGCGTGGATTGAAATAATCGAATGGGTGTAGTAAACCAGTAGAAAAAAGTCGCTCCCTACATGGGGGCGTGGATTGAAATATATTTTTTATTTTGGTTATGACATAAAAGTTATGTCGCTCCCTACATGGGGGCGTGGATTGAAATTTTTACAAGTCCCTCTGATGGTGATTTCCAATAAGTCGCTCCCTACATGGGGGCGTGGATTGAAATCGTTTGTCGGATTACCTAGCAATTTGTTGTACGAAGTCGCTCCCTACATGGGGGCGTGGATTGAAATATCTATAGCACGTTGAGTTATCGTCATTCTCCTGGTCGCTCCCTACATGGGGGCGTGGATTGAAATTTAATTCAAACAGGGTATGGGGAACGAGAAGGACGTCGCTCCCTACATGGGGGCGTGGATTGAAATTGTTTCTGTTGTTCCATCTCCCATTGGATTCATAGTCGCTCCCTACATGGGGGCGTGGATTGAAATTGCTCCTGTGCTGTTATCTACCACCAATATATAGTCGCTCCCTACATGGGGGCGTGGATTGAAATATTAATTCATGTGCTATTCTTACTTTTGCATCCTGCGTCGCTCCCTACATGGGGGCGTGGATTGAAATCATGTTGTGGCAAGAATTACATATGCTGATTAGAGTCGCTCCCTACATGGGGGCGTGGATTGAAATTCTCTATACGGCATATATTTTTTCCTCCAGCAAGGTCGCTCCCTACATGGGGGCGTGGATTGAAATTTTCCTACTCTGAGCTTCACTCCCAATTCATCAAGTCGCTCCCTACATGGGGGCGTGGATTGAAATTACTTGACCCGGTATCTGTCCACCTATCTCAGCTGGTCGCTCCCTACATGGGGGCGTGGATTGAAATAGAATTTTGATAATTCAAACAGTATTGCACTAATTGTCGCTCCCTACATGGGGGCGTGGATTGAAATTGGCCATACAATTGGTTTACCATCACAGCGTGCAAGTCGCTCCCTACATGGGGGCGTGGATTGAAATAGCTTCTCAGGATCAGCCGGAACGATTATGATACGTCGCTCCCTACATGGGGGCGTGGATTGAAATCTAATAGCTCCTTCGCAATAACCTAATGCCCTAAGTCGCTCCCTACATGGGGGCGTGGATTGAAATTCCTTTTATGGTAACTTCAAGCAAAGATTTGAATGTGTCGCTCCCTACATGGGGGCGTGGATTGAAATTTTTTAATTCCTCAAGATGTCTAATTAATTCACTTTGTCGCTCCCTACATGGGGGCGTGGATTGAAATTTCACTAGAAACGGAGCGATAATTCATAGTTAGTGTCGCTCCCTACATGGGGGCGTGGATTGAAATCGTTTAATAAACCGATCTCCACACATAGGACAATAAGTCGCTCCCTACATGGGGGCGTGGATTGAAATATATTGTCAACATGAATTATGCAAATAAATTAAAGTCGCTCCCTACATGGGGGCGTGGATTGAAATATCCATAGTGTCATATAATCTCTTCGCTTCTTTAGCGTCGCTCCCTACATGGGGGCGTGGATTGAAATTATTAATGAATTAAGCTTATCAATGATCCAGTTAATGTCGCTCCGTACATGGGGGCGTGGATTGAAATTTCAAAGTTAAGAAGGGCTGTCCTTATTTCTGTGTCGCTCCCTACATGGGGGCGTGGATTGAAATTGATATGTTGCATTATCACCGCAAAAAGTAACATCGTCGCTCCCTACATGGGGACGTGGATTGAAATTATAAATTTTCTATTCTTCTATGCCTTCAAATTTGTCGCTCCCTACATGGGGGCGTGGATTGAAATTAATGCTTTATGACATACAAAAGTGTGCTCTATCGTCGCTCCCTACATGGGGGCGTGGATTGAAATTGAATTATTAGTAATTATTACCCATAGCCCGTTACGTCGCTCCCTACATGGGGGCGTGGATTGAAATAGTGTCACTACATCTCTTATACCCTGTAGGTCTTGGTCGCTCCCTACATGGGGGCGTGGATTGAAATATCATCAGTGACTAACCTTACATTGACTATCAATGTCGCTCCCTACATGGGGGCGTGGATTGAAATTGATATAAGACTTCTTGGTTTCTTTTTAGTACTCGTCGCTCCCTACATGGGGGCGTGGATTGAAATCTTCTGCATAATGATCGTACTGTGAACCACCTTGTCGTCGCTCCCTACATGGGGGCGTGGATTGAAATAAATAAAACAGGAGACCAAGTATGGTTAGAAATGGTCGCTCCCTACATGGGGGCGTGGATTGAAATTTCACAAGTCCAAAGCATAATTCCCTCTCTAATCGTCGCTCCCTACATGGGGGCGTGGATTGAAATATATCCGATTATGTTTTGCTCTGCTCTAATAGGCTGTCGCTCCCTACATGGGGGCGTGGATTGAAATAATTATGTTAGATTGCATTTCCATTTATAAGCACGTCGCTCCCTACATGGGGGCGTGGATTGAAATAATATCTTTGTGAGTGTATACATTTGCAGTTGTTGGTCGCTCCCTACATGGGGGCGTGGATTGAAATAGATGCCTTTGAATATTGTGTTCAAAATATTAGAGTCGCTCCCTACATGGGGGCGTGGATTGAAATTTGATATAATTAAATCTTTTGTCATTTTTAAAACGTCGCTCCCTACATGGGGGCGTGGATTGAAATAAGAATTACACTATAGAACACTAGTATATGTAAAGTCGCTCCCTACATGGGGGCGTGGATTGAAATAAATTTTACAAATGAAGAACTATTAAAATTATATGTCGCTCCCTACATGGGGGCGTGGATTGAAATAGATAAATTTCATAATATGGTAAAACATTTTCGGTCGCTCCCTACATGGGGGCGTGGATTGAAATAATTTGCTCTTATTTACTTTGATTTACGATATAGTCGCTCCCTACATGGGGGCGTGGATTGAAATTTAAGAAAGTTCTAATTAAAGTTGAATACAAAAAAAGTCGCTCCCTACATGGGGGCGTGGATTGAAATAAGTTCATTGTCGCAAATATTACAAGTTTTTCCGCTGTCGCTCCCTACATGGGGGCGTGGATTGAAATCCATCTCTCCAACGTAAAATCTGCTGTGTTAACAGTCGCTCCCTACATGGGGGCGTGGATTGAAATAACGACAAAATATATGAAATAGATAAGTTGATAAGTCGCTCCCTACATGGGGGCGTGGATTGAAATTGTACTTCATCCCAAGCAACAACTAAGGGTTTGTGTCGCTCCCTACATGGGGGCGTGGATTGAAATTTGTTGTTTACCATTTTTGAGAACCCGATCTTTAGGTCGCTCCCTACATGGGGGCGTGGATTGAAATAAAAGGCCGCTGAATGTGATAAAGTGGAAAGGAGCGAGAATAGTGAAAACAACAATGAAAGCAATCTTAGTGAATCTAAATGAAGAACAAATAAAATTACTGGATGATATGATGTTAATATTTTGTACTGCAATTAGATATTCATTCAAAAGACAAATTAGAAGGAATTAAAATATCTGAATTAGAAAAAGATGTTGCAAACAAATATAATCTTAATATTCGTCAAGCAAAGGATGCAGTAGAATCAGCAAGACAAACTATTCTCTCTCAAAAGGAACTAGTTAAAATGAATTATGAAAACTTTAAGAAAAAAGTGAAGGCTATTGAAGACATATTAAATGATAAAGCTAAAAATTTATCATTAAAAAAATTAATTCTTTAAAATCTAAGTTAGCCAAAAGACAAAGAAAACTAGATTACTTCCATAATTTTATTATAACTGATACTATTCCTTCTGTTGTTTTTGGTAAAAAAGAAATATTCTTAAAAAGATGCAAAGGCTTAATTACAAATAAAGAATGGAAAGATAGCAGAAATAATAGATTCTATAGTCGTGGTGATAAGTCTAAAGGTGGAAATCCTAATCTTAGAGTAATAATTAAAGATAACATGAGTTTCTTGGAAGTATCAACCTTAGAAAAAACATCTACTAATAGAGCTATAAAAGAGTTAATACCAATATATTTACCACAAAAACTATCAAAGAAAACTGGTAAAGTTAATGGAATTCATTATAGAGAAATGTTTTTGGAGTATCTAAAAACAGGTGAAGCATATCAAGTTGAATTGCTGAAAAGAAATGGGAAGTATTATGCTCATATTACATTTAATGAAGCAGAAATAAGACCAATTTATACAGGTCACAAAGGAATGATTGGTATAGACACAAATCCAGATGGTTTTGCATTAACTATGATAGATAATAAAGGTAATTACAAATGGCATACTTATTTAAAACAACATGAATTAATGTATTCTCGTAGTAATAGAAGAATAAATCAATGTGGGGAATTAGTTGCGGAGGTTATTAGAATAGCTAAAACTTACCATTGTGGCATTGCTATTGAAGATTTAAAATTCAAAAACGATAAAGATGTAACTAGTAAATTCGCTAGAATTAAAAATCAATTTATTTATTCTACTTTGTTGGCAATGTTAGAAAGTTCTAGTATACGAAATGGTGTTGAAATAATAAAGGTAAAGCCTCAGTTAACAAGTAAAATAGGACTATATAAGTATTGTCATCAATATGGAATGGTAGTCCATAACGGAGCTGGGATGGTTATAGCTAGAAGAAGTTATAACCTCAAAGAAAAAGTACCTAAGTTAATAAAAGATAAATTAATAGATGAGATTGAAACATTCAATAAGAAAAATGAATGGAGTAGATGGAATTATATAAACAAACAAATATTAAGAATACGAAAGGAAGTGAAAAACCCTGATTTATGGTTAGTAAATAGGAAACAAATACTAGGTAATGTAGTTTAAATATTAACTTTGAAATAGATAGTAATTTGCCTAATTACACTAAGTTGAAAGGATTAGGTGATTAAAGATATTTTAGGGGCTGACTAACAGTCGCAATTCTGTTGTACTTTATAAAAATATTAAGCTATAAAGGCTTTTCTAGCAATAGATTATGCAGAATTTTAATATGAAAGTATTAACCTTAGTAGTTGAATCCTGTGATACTACCACTTTATTAACGGATAAAGTGAAAATATTAGACAAATAAGATTGTCTAATATTTCGAAATCAGGAAAATAAATTGACTTTGATGAAACACGAATTTCCTATCTTGGAAATCGATACAGAGCAAAAGGCTGTGATTATGCCAAATCGGGGGAATCTATATGAGCTTCCTCAAAAATGTGTATTTGCTTTTTTGGGGGATACTGTTGATGCGTATGCCATGAAAAATAATTGTGAAATCGTTGCAAAATTTGAATCTATAACAAAGGTATATCCCATTTATAAGGTTATATATAAAGATGAGGAAATCACTATGTGTCAGGCACCTTGCGGAGCATCGGCTTCCACACTGATTCTTGATTTTTTGATAGGATATGGTGTGAAACATATCATTGCCACAGGTAGTTGCGGAGCATTGCACGATTTTGCTGAAGATGAGATTATAATTCCTACTTCTGCTTTGCGAGATGAAGGAACCTCTTACCATTATATAGCCCCATCAAGGGAAATCGAATTAAATAAAATAGCAATAAAAGCCATCGAAAAATCTCTTCATGACAGTGAAGTTAATTATAAGCTTTGCAAGACTTGGACAACGGATGGATTCTTTAGAGAGACCAAAGATATGGTGATTTATCGAAAGTCCGAAGGGTGTGAAGTCGTCGAGATGGAATGTGCTGCACTAGCAGCTTGTGCGGAGTTTAGGAAAGCTATATTTGGTCAGATTCTATTTACGGCAGATTCATTGGCAAATGTAGACTTGCATGATGAAAGGAATTGGGGCAACTCTTCATTTGAAAAAGCTTTGTTATTATCTTTTGAAGCTGTACTTCAAATTGGTAAATAGCTAGAAAATAGTCTGCTTTAGTTTATGACAAACCGCCTAGCACCTGCATAGTTGCTCCAACTACAATATTCATTGAAATCGGCAATGACTACTTTGTGTTTGCTTGAGCTGGCATGAACAAATTGGTTGTTCCCCAAGTATATTCCCACATGCTGTATGCGGCTTTTATTACTTTTACTTTTTCTAAAGAATACTAGATCCCCAGGCTGCAAGTCACCTTTGAGTACGGTTTTTCCTTGGTTGAATTGATCTCTTGCAGTTCTTTGTATAGCTAAGCCCATCTGATTATATACGAATTGAGTTAGGCCCGAACAGTCGAAGCCTTTAGGGCTTTTTCCTCCTTTTACGTATTTGACTCCAGCATACTTAGAGGCCAAGGTTGTCATTCTTCTTATGGAACCACGATTTGAAAGCTCAGTTTTATTATCCATAGGCTTACCGTTTTTTATTATTTCATCCTGCACCAAAGCAATCTTAAGAACTTCTTGGGTTTCTTCACCTACAATTCCATCTTCTACAATGCCATATTCCTTTTGAAAGCTTTTTACCGCCGCTAAAGTTGCATCATCAAACATATTTGAAGTGTTTGATGCATCCATATATCCTAATTTATTAAGATTGTCTTTCAATTCAAGTACCTTTTCATCATGAATACCAACTTTTAATGTATTACTAGAATCAGCACTGATAGGGAAAAGCAATAGTAATAGCAGTAATGTAAGCATGGAAAAAGTAGTTATAAATATATTTTTATTCATATGTCATTGTTCCCTCCTTTTGGGATGGAATGCTTATGTAGTAAAGCTCATTATTGATTTGGCTAATATATTCTTTCTTTATATTATTAATATAAGGCAAGTTTAGTGCATCTTCACATTTTAATACAGAAACTTCTCTACCTGATCGATATCTATATAGGGGTATAGCTTCCGCACAGCAAAGGGTTGTGGAAGTGTCTTTCCTGATTTCTAATTTAACCATAAGTCCTATGTCTGTATATTTTGTATCCATATTGGATATGAAGTTTCCAAGAGAATAATTTATGAATACTTCTCTGCCATCCTTGGTGGTATAAGTCTCTGAGTCTCGTGCTACATGAGGATGATTTCCAAGCACACAGTCGGCACCCATATTCGCTATGGATCTGAATAAGTCAGGTTGGTTTTTTTCTATTGTCCTTATGTACTCAGTTCCAGTGTGAAGATAGACTATTATGAAGTCGCACTCTTTTCTTATATTTTCAATTTCGTTTCTTATTTTATCCTGGTTTATTAAATTTATGTAATTGGCGTACCTTTTTCCACTTAAAGCATTATTTGTGCCATAAGTATAGGCTAAAACACCTATTTTAATGCCATTTATATTTTGTATAGTATATTTTTTTTCATCCTTTTCGCCAGTCCCCACAGGTAGCATTCCAAACTTTCTTATATGCCCAAGAGTGGTTAAAAGCCCTTTTATGCCCGTATCTAAGCTGTGATTGTTGCTGGTAACAAGAATATCAAAGCCTATATCCTTTAAAGATTTTAATGTTTGCTCTGGTGCATTGAATTGAGGATATCCAGAAAATTTGAGGTCGGGATTTACCGTGGTTTCAAAATTACCTATGGATAAGTCTGATGACTGAATTTCTTTTTTTATATCTTCAAAAGAAGGATCGAAGTTATATGTTTTTCCGTCATATGCACTTGTGATCTGATTTTTATGAAACATAATATCACCAACTGCTATGATGGATGCAGATTTAACATCTGAAGAACCAGTATTTATACTTGTCTTAAATTCGGTTAAATTGTTATCCGATTGAGAGACAATAGTCGAAATAATAGCCGCTAATAGGAGTATATTGTTAAGCATAGTAATCTATCCTCTCTTTGTCCTTCTTTTAAATAGTCTATTCAAGTAGGTTTCAAAAAAGACATTTTGGTTTGATAGTTTGTTTAGGTTTTTGCAATCAGTATGTTACTTACAGAGATAAATGGAGATGCATGGGTTGAAATATGGTAACCAAATATTGATATTGATTCATGAAATGATATAATGAAACAGAATGAAATAATAAACAAAGACATAAAGGATAGATACTTGCTTCTTAAAGATGTTATTAAGTACTGCAAATTATAAAATTACATATTGGAGGTTTTTGAATTGGAAAGATTAACTCATATCAATGAACAAGGATATGCTAAGATGGTTGATGTATCAGAAAAAGAAGAAAGTATGAGGGAAGCGGTGGCGAAAGGCTCCATTTACATGAAGGAAGGAACCATAAAAGCGGTTATAGAAGGAAAAATAAAAAAAGGTGATGTACTTTCCGTGGCACAGATAGGTGGCATAATGGGCGCAAAAAGTACCTCTGATATCATTCCAATGTGCCATAATATTAATATATATGGGGCTGATTTAGAATTTAGTATAGATGAAGATAGTTGCAAAATTGATATAACAGCAACCGTAAAGACCGTTGGATTAACAGGGGTTGAAATGGAAGCGTTGACTGCAGTATCTGTTGCAGCTCTTACGATATATGATATGTGCAAGGCCATTGACAAAGAAATGGTGATTTCGGACATTCATTTATTTAAAAAGACTGGTGGAAAATCAGGTGAATTCAAATTTGATTTAACAAATAAAAAGAATACTTGTAGCTAAAAGAATGTTTTTGAAATATGTTTTCATAATAAAAACGAGAAAATAATATATTATAGAATATTGACAATAATATAACAACGATATAGAATAGGATGAGATAATAAATTAACGAAAATAATTTAATTATCCTATTTTATTTACTTGCAAAAAAAAGCAATGGGGGTTAATTCATGGAAATGTTAAATATCACAATTGACGGTATTAAAACGCAAGTGCCAAAGGGTACAACAGTATTAGAGGCTGCAAAAGGCCTAAATATAAATATACCTACTCTTTGCTTTTTAAAAGAGTTAAATGAAGTAGGCGCTTGCAGAATGTGCGTTGTTGAAGTAAAAGGCGCAAGATCACTACAAGCTTCGTGTGTGTTGCCTGTGACAGAAGGAATGGAAGTAAAGACAAATTCAAAATCTGTACGGGAATCAAGAAATATGGTGTTGGAGCTGATACTTGCTAGGCATGATAGAGAATGCTTAACCTGCTCAAGAAACTTGAGTTGTGAGCTTCAAAAACTTTCTGAAGAAATGGGAATAAAGGATATAAGCTTTGAGAGCACAAACATAAAATATGCAGTAGATGATGCATCTCCATCTATAGTAAGAGATCAAAATAAATGTATACTTTGTGGAAGATGTGTCAGTGTATGTAAAAATGTACAAGGGACAGGAGTTATAGCTTTTGCAAACAGAGGGGTTAAGACAACAGTAACAACTTCTTATGACAAAGGACTATCTGAAGTAGCTTGTATAAGTTGCGGACAATGTATAAAAGTATGTCCTGTAGGGGCATTAAAGGAAAAAGACGATAGGCATAGAGTGTGGGAAGCATTAGACAATGATGATATAGTTGTTGTAGCACAAACTGCACCAGCAGTAAGGGTTGCTTTAGGAGAAGAATTCGGATACCCAGTAGGTACAAATGTTGAAGGTAAAATGGTAGCAGCTTTGAAGAGATTAGGATTTAATAAGGTTTTTGATACTGATTTTGCTGCTGATTTAACCATTATAGAAGAAGGTACCGAGCTTTTAAATAGAATAAAGAACAATGGAAAACTTCCAATGATCACTTCTTGCTCACCTGGTTGGATAACGTATTGTGAACATTATCATAATGATTTTATAGAAAATTTATCAACCTGCAAATCTCCTCATCAAATGTTGGGAGCTCTTACGAAATCATATTATGCAGAAAAAGCAGGCATAGATCCTAAGAAGATATTTGTTGTTTCCATTATGCCGTGTACTGCAAAAAAATATGAGTCAGCAAGAGAAGAGTTATCCGTTGATGGATTACAGGATATAGATGCAGTGTTGACTACTAGAGAGTTAGCAAAGATGATAAAAGAAGCTAGAATAGATTTTAAAGAGATAGAAGATGCAAGCTTTGATAAAGTCATGGGAGATTCAACAGGTGCTGCTGTAATATTCGGCACAACCGGTGGCGTTATGGAAGCAGCAATAAGAACTGTAGCGGATATCTTAACAGGTGAAGATTTAAAAGAGATAGAATATGCACCAGTAAGAGGTCTAGAAGGCATTAAAGAGGCAACAGTAAAGATTGGAGACTTAGATGTATCCGTAGCAGTTGCTCACGGAACAGGCAATGCAGGGATTCTTTTGGACAAAATTAGAAAAGGTGAAGCTAATTATCATTTCATAGAAATAATGGGTTGTCCTGGCGGATGTATCAATGGAGGCGGGCAGCCAATCATCATGGATAAGGAAAAGACTCAGGAAGTTTGCAAACAAAGAGCGGAGGGTCTATATAGTATAGATAGGCAAATGACTCATAGAAAGTCTCATGAAAATCCTGAAATCAAAGCACTATATGAGGATTATCTAGGAGAGGCGAACGGACATAAAGCCCACCATATTCTGCATACTCATTATGTAAAAAGAAGTAAAGTATAGGAAGCATTAGAAAGAATAAATAAAAATTAATAATAAGTGAAGGGCAACCTGGTATTAAACCAAGTTGCCCTTCACTATGTATGTAAAAAAGCTAACCTAATAAAGAAGGTTAGCTTTCGTTTTTTATAACATTTATTTCAGCTTTTAAATTCAGTAAATCTCTTTCTATAAGTTTTTTCTCGAATTCAGTAAAAATTTCTTTGAAATCATCGAAGCTTTTTTCTGTGTCTATCATCAACTGGTTTATTTCATTATCGGAAACACCGGAAATGGATATTTTAATATATTTTTGAGTTATTTCCCCTAGTGCATCAATGTAATAGTAAAAAAGTTTTCTAACAAGTTTTAAATCATCAGGTGCGACTCTCACAGTTTTTATTATCTTTTCCCCACTTTGGCAAAGGTTTTCTATTTTTAATTGGAGGTCATATTTTGAAATGTTTGTTTTGATTTTCCTAATGTTTTGCAGCTTTGCCTCAGCTTCTGTTAATATTTTTTCAACGTCCTCATCACTGCATATTTCTGGCTTTAGTGGTTTGATTTTTGGCTTTTTATTGAAAAGGCTGCCCATGAGGCTTGTAAAGCCCATCAGTATAAAGCCTCCGGCAAATATGGCTCCTGCTTCTAAAAGTCTTCCAGTACAGAGTACAGTGATTGATGTGATCAGTGCAAAAAGAAATATGAGGATATTCCAATTCTTTTTATGTCCGCTTTCTTCTTTAGCCACATTGGTTTGTTTCTTAGCTTGCTGCTTTGCTCTTTCTTCACTTAGATTAATAACTCTTGGTTGAGGTTCAGTTTTTTCTTCTTTCACATTCTGCCTTTGGGGTTCAGGTCTTGGATTATTTATCTTTATGTCGGGACTAGGCATTCTATTCCAATCTTTTGAATTACTCATACTTTTTGTTATTCCAAATAATGTGCCAAAGACGATATTTGTTACCACTCCAGCTATTCGAAGTCCCATATTTACAAAAGTCATGGCAAGACCTATTACCATTGGAATTATAAAAAATATACCCATATTGCTATGCCGAGACATAGGATTACGTCGGCCCATTTCCTTCATATCATCCATAAAATCATCATCAAATCTTTTTCGTCTCAAAAATATCAGCTCCATTCTTTTTGTATCAATAGTGTATACGAAAACAAGCGTAGGTAAGTCTGAAAAATATTTAAGCCTATACATTATATTATGTTTTCATTTCACACTTGTAAATGGTAAAATATTTATAGAAAGGAATCATATATAATAGTCGTGGGGGGTTAATGTTAATATTAATACAATTAGGGGGACTAGAAATGAAAAATAATAAGGTATACAATCTTACAAAAGCGTCTATGCTTTTAGCCGTAGCGCTACTTTTCCAATTTATAAAACTTGGCCAGTTTTTTACAGGTACTGGCATAAATGCAACACTTATCATAGCAGCATCTTTATGTGGCCCTTGGTGGGCAGCATCTATAGGGGCGATTACGCCATTTTTTGCAGTGATTTTAGGAGTACTTCCACCTGCGATACTGCCTATTGTACCTTTTATCATCCTTTCAAATATAATTTATGCACTTACATTCTATTATTTGAAGGATAAAAATGAATATGTAGCAATTGGCACGGCAGCTTTGATAAAGTTTCTTTTGCTTTATACAGTAGTGCACTATATCATTGTAAAGGTTCCCGCTCCTATAAAATTAGCTATGAGCATTCCTCAGCTTGTGACAGCCGCTGTTGGTGGAATCCTAGCTTTAATTGTTATAAAGATTGCAAAGCATTTACAAAAAAGATAGGTCACGTATTTATAGATATATGGTAGTACATTTCTTAAGATTTTATTTGTTTCGAGGAGGTAATACTAGATGGATGGGAAAAACTTTCTTACGCCTTCTGAGATTGCAGATGTCACCATAGAGGTAGGAGTTAAAAAATCAAAGCTTTCTGTGGTACAATTGTTTTTACTTGGAATCTTAGCAGGGGCTTTTATTGCATTTGCAGGGGAAGGCTCTAATATGGCAGCGTTTAATCTTTTTGCAAAACCAGAAACTTATGGGCTTGGGAAAGTGTTAGCAGGATCTATTTTTGGTACTGGGCTTATGTTGGTAGTTGTTGGTGGAGGAGAACTTTTTACAGGCAACACTCTTATGCTTATGGGTGTATTAGAGGGTAAGGTAAAACCTTATTCAATGCTTAGAAATTGGTTTTTCGTATACTTAGGAAACTTAATTGGTTCAGTTTTCATTGCATATATGATGGTCAAATCTGGACTTTTTAATAGTGGAGCCAATGTCCTGGGTGGTGTAACCATAAAGATTGCTTCTTATAAAGTGGGGCTTCCATTTATGAGTGCTTTTTACTTAGGAATCATGTGTAACTGGTTGGTTTGCATGGCTGTTTGGATGAGCTATGGGGCAAAGGATATGACTGGAAAACTCTTTGCATGTTTCTTTCCTATTTGGCTATTTATTACATCAGGATTTGAGCATAGTGTAGCAAATATGTATTATATACCTGCAGGTATTATGGCTAAGATGAATCCAGCGTGGGCAGAAGCTTCACACCTTTCACCTGAAGCGTTATCCTCTCTTAATTGGTCAAGTTTTGCAGTGAATAATTTAATACCCGTTACATTGGGCAATATTGTTGGTGGAGCGATTTTTGTAGGTGCGATATATTGGTATGTTTACAAAAGAGGAGTCAATCATGTAGATGAGCTTATTAAAAAAGATAAGGAATTGCATAAATAAAGAATAATAAAACAAAAAGCTGCTGTATACAAGCAGCTTTTTGCTTTATGTCCATATATTACCGTTGAAGGACAAGCGTTAGTTATGTAAACTATATACAAGCCGTACTGTAGCTGAATCCTATATCAAAGTATAGGAGCGGGGGATAATACCTTTAGGGGGTTAATTGCACATTTTGTGAAACAAAAAGCGCATAGGGCATCTCTCTGTCCGAACCCGGCAACTAACCTCGTAAGCTGGTGAGAGGAGCGAATATGAAGAAAAGCAAAATACTTATTTTTTTATTGATAGTTACTTTTGCAATGACATTAATAACTTTTGCCGATTCTATAAAGTTTGGCAGCAGGGGTCAAGAGGTAAAGAACATACAAACACAGCTAAAAGAATTAGGTTTTTTCAAGGCCAACATAACAGGTTACTTTGGTATTGTGACGAAAGAAGCAGTTAAAAAGTTTCAAGAGAAGAACGCATTGGTTGTAGATGGGAAAGTTGGACCTGCTACAATTAAGGCTATGCAAAAAAATGGGACAAGCACCATAGTTAAAACCCCAAGTAGAGGCGACATAGACAGAACGCCAGCTCAAACTGTTAAAGCAACAGATATTGCGAAGTCAGATACTAAAGAATACGGAGAACTGCTTGATTGGTGGACAGAGGCAGATAAATTTTTTTACAGAGGGGCAGTTGCAAAAGTAACGGATGTGAAAACTGGCAGGTCCTTTAATGTAAAAAGAACATATGGGCGAAACCACGCTGACAGTGAAGCTTTGACCAAAGAAGATGCCGAGATCATGAAAGAAATTTGGGGCGGTAATTGGAATTGGAGCAGAAGGGCAGTAATAGTAGAAATAGATGGAAGAAAAATTGCTGCGTCAAGCAATGGTATGCCTCATGCAGGGCTTGACTCAGAGCCTGCCAATGTGACTGTAAGTGGAAGAAGTGGAGGCTTTGGAAAAGGTGTAAACTTAGATACTGTTAAAGATAACGGCATGAATGGGCACTTTTGCATACACTTTTTAAACAGCAGAACACACGGTTCTAACAAAGTAGATGTAGCCCATCAGAAGACAGTAAGACAAGCAGCTGGCAAATAAGAGAGAAAAATAATAATTAAATATAAAATAAGCAGTACGGCAGACCCGGGATAATTCCCGGGTCTTTATTTTTTTATTTACAAATTAAAATATTAACAAAGGTGTTGACAACATAAACTTACGGGTGTACTATATAAGTAATACACTAACACATAAACACGGAGGTGGAAAAATGAAATTTAATGATAATCTACCAATCTATATTCAAATCATGAATTTGTTAATAAAGCAGATCATTTCAGGGGAATTAAAAGGAGGAGAGAAATTGCCATCAGTTAGAGAGCTATCCACAGAGTTGAAAGTAAACCCAAATACGATACAAAGAAGCTATCAAGAGTTAGAGCGTGAAGGGGTAGTGTTTACCCAAAGAGGCATGGGATCTTTTGTAAGTGAGGATATGAAAGTATTAAATGAGTTAAAGATAAATATGGCGTCCAATATTGTAAAGCACTTTATGGAAGATATGGAATCACTTGGCTTTAGCAAAGAAGCAATAGTAGAGCTGATCAATCAAGAGGCAAAGGAGATAAAATAATGGCAAATATTGTTGAAATAAAAGATTTGAACAAATTATATCATAAGAAAAAAGCATTGAATAATCTTACCCTTAATTTGGAAAGTGGAAAGATTTATGGGATGTTAGGACCGAATGGCAGCGGGAAAACTTCACTGATAAAGATATTAGCAGGAATTCTAAGGAAATCAAGTGGAGAGGTGCTAATAGATGGACATAAACCTGATGTTTATACAAAAACAATAGTAGCATATCTACCTGATCGTAGTTTTTTATACAAATGGATGAATATTCAGGATGCTATAAATTTATTTAAGGATTTCTATCAAGATTTTGACGAATCCAAGGCTTATGAGCTTCTTGATTTTATGAAGCTTGAGCGAAATATGAAAACAACTGAATTGTCAAAGGGGATGACAGAAAAATTAAACCTTGCCCTTGTACTATCTAGGCAAGCAAAGCTATATATACTTGATGAACCAATAGCTGGAGTAGACCCAGTTGCAAGAGATCAAATCCTTGATGCTATAATCAACAATTATAGAGAATCAAGCACAATGCTTATTACTACTCACTTAGTTCGAGATATGGAAAATATATTTGATGATGTTGTATTCCTAAAAGAAGGTGTAGTAGCTTTAATGGGCAGTGCAGAGACATTAAGGGCTGAAAAGGGCATGCAGATTGACGAGCTTTATAAACAAATATTCGGGGCATAGGAGGATCATCATGAAGAAATATTTAAAATATGAAATAAAAGGAACCTATAAATTTGTTTTCGGCATTATGGCTATAGTACTTATAGCTTCTACGATTATACAATTCAATGTGAATAATGCTACTTTAAGCGAATTTGGTAAGTTTTTTCTTATAGGGGTACCTATACTGATAACATGCGGAGCTTTTATTACGGCGTTTTTTCATATTATTGGAAGCTTTAGAAAAGAGTTATATGAGGATAGAGGTTATTTGACCTTCGCATTACCACTATCAGGTAAGCAAATAGTGGGTGCAAAGCTACTTGTAGCAACATTGTGGTTTGCAGTCCTTGGATTAACTGCTTTCGTTTATAATGGGCTTGTTGCTATTATGATTTATAAACAGAATTGGGTGACAATATTAAAAGAGATGGCTATGGTTTTTGATCGTATACCAGTATTTACCTTTGCAGTTTTAACAGGCCTTGCAGGAATAACAACACTTATTATGGTTTATTTTTCAATAGCATTAAGCAGAGTAACCATAAAAAACAAGAAAATTGGAGGCCTTTGGTTTATACTTTTCTTACTTATGAATTCGTTGTATGGATATTTTTTAGCAATGATAAATAAAGCAGTTCCATATTATTTAGATATAAAGACTTTCCAAATAATTGCTAGAGGCGATATAAAGACATATGAGAAGGGGTTGGTCTTAGCAGGTTTTCCCTTTGTACCAGGTGCAGGTACAGATACTTTATATGTGGGTATGGGGGGATTGGCTTTGATGATAGCGGTGGGTATTTTAATGTTCTACTGCACAGCCTACTTAATTGAGGAAAAAATAGATTTATAAAAGCATCAAGATAGATATTTTATGCAGCATAACACAGGGTTCTAACATAAAAAGTCTCGAGTTTTCCTCGAGGCTTTTTATGTGGAAATTCATCTAATTTAAGGAATAGATATCGGAAAATTCAACTTGTATCCTATCAATTCTTACTTGAGATTGATCTTCCATTATGGTATATATACGGTTATCTTCAGATAGAACTTTTACTGGTAACTCAATGATAAACTCTGTTTCTTTGCCATATTCACTGAATACAGAAATTTTACCCCCATGGAGCTCCACAAGAGATTTTACGATGGATAATCCGATACCACTACCTTCTTGTTTTCGTGTAAGTGACCGATCTACTTGTCTAAAGCGATCAAAAATAATGTCTAACTTATCAGATGGAATGCCTATACCCGTATCTTTTATAGGTATAATAACACTTTCTCCTTCGCGATGCATATTTATGGACATACTTCCCCCTGGCTTTGTGAACTTTATTGAATTAGAAAGTAGATTTAGTATTATCCTTTCAATCTTATCTGGATCGCAAGCCATAATACACTCATCCATATCAGAATCAAAAGTCAAGTCAATTAATTTATTGTCAATATATTCAGAAACTGACAGAGTAATAGTCTTAACAATATTGACAATATTACAGTTTTGCAAGTTTAACTCAAAAAAGCCTGCATCAAGTTTTGTAATATCAAGCAGGTTATTAACCAGCCTCAACTGTCTGTAGCAATTTTGCTTCATCATGTTGGTATATTTTTTAAACTTTCTTTCAATATTATGAAAATCACCATCCCTTGTAAGAGCATCCATAAGCTGCAAGGTGCTTAAGATTACATTTAGGGGTGTTCTCAGTTCGTGGGAAAGGTTACTGAAAAACTCTGTCTTTAAATTTTCTGATAAAATTGTTTCGTTTAACTTTTCTTTCATTCTAACCTGATCTAATTCAGCATACTTGCGATTGGTTATATCTACGAGAGATATGACAACTCCCTTAAATGAATTTTGAGGTGTACGATATGGTGCGCATTTCAATAAATACCAGCTTCCATTTTTACTTTGGATTTCCTTCTCTGACGGCATAAGACCATTCATTATTTCGTTTGCACCGTTATTTAATTCATCATCAATCAGATTGTGAGAAATATCATGCATTGGGCGTCCAATATCCTGGGCCTTAAGATTTATCTCTTTTGTAATACTGGGTGTGAATCTTCTAATGCAAAGGTCTGAATCGAGAAAAATCGTTCCAATATTTGTACTGTTTAGATAGTTTTTCATGTCACTGTCCAAATCAGCTAGTTCTTGAATCTTATTCTGATATCGGCCATTGATTATCATTAATTCTTCAGTTATTGATTGAAATTCTTCGTTAGTCTGCTGTAACTCTTCATTTGAAACAAGAAGTTCTTCGTTTACTGACTGCAATTCTTGACTTGAAATTTCACATTCCTCAATTGCTGTTCGGAGGCATTCATTTGAATATTTTAACGAGTTTTCAAGTTCAATTATCCTTTGATTTAACTTGTCTTGTGAATCATTACCCTCAATATAATCTTTTGTTTTTATAATAAAAGAAGCATTATTATTATAATCCATGCTTGTGCTCAAAGTTTTACTTTTCATAATGCATATCTCCCTTAGTTAGATATTTAGGAATATAGCTTTTTGTTATAATGATTTATATCTTTATATTAATTCTCTAAATATTCGGGAAATTCCTTTGTTTTTAATGTCTTTAGATTAGTAAAACGTTCGCAACTTTAGTCATTTATCGACATAAACATGGCATAACAATAAAAGGAAGGCATTGCCTTCCCTTTATTGTTATATATTTTTTAACGATGACTCTTTGTAATAGCAACTTCTTCCTGGCTACTATTTATCTCAGTCTTTAACAGTGATTCTGCCAACTTGCGCTGGGTTATGTCAATAAACGTGATAACTAGTCCATCAACGCGATCATCGAGAGTTTGATAAGGCATTATACGTATAATGAATTGATTATTATCACGAGTGGGAGCGATTTTTTCTATAAATGTCAAATTTTCTAATACTACTAGCGCATCATTAAATAATTCAGGGTATACTAGATTCGTAACAAGATCGGTAATAGGGCGTCCAATATCACTTTCTAATATCTTAAACAGCTTTACCACTTGTTTTGTAAACCGACGTATGTTTAATGATTTATCGAGAAATAATGTTGTAATATCTGTACTGTTAAGTAAATTTTTCATATCACTGTTTAACAGTGAATAGTCCTCCACTCGTCTTTGTAATTCAGCATTTGTAGTTTGGAGTTCTTCGTTTAGGCTCTGCATTTCTTCTTTTGAAGTGGTTAGTTCTTCATTGGCGGATTGTAGTTCCTCATTTGTTGATTGTAATTCCTCATTTGTAGATTTTAGTTCTTCGTGTGAGGTTTGTATTTCTTCAAATATAATTTGCGTCTCTTGGCGGATTCTTCTCAATTCATCTTCTTGTTCGATAAACTGGGCATTGGCTAGTTCATCCCCTGTTTTTTTGTTTGAAGGTTTTACTTTGATGACCGTAGGGACTTCGTTAAAAACAATCATGACCATACCTCTTAAAGCTTCTGGGATTTCTATACGCTTAATTGTAATATCTACAGTATGTGTTGCACCATTGTTCTTAATGATGATATTACGTATGACCACTGGCTCTATTTGCTTTCGAGTTAGACGAAAAGCACCTGGAAATTCATTGCGTATACCTTCTCGAAGCATGACGAATATATTCCAATTTGCTTTGCCGCTGGGAGGCTCTAAATAGTTTCCAGTTTTTCCATTTATATACATGATATCTCCATTATCATTTACCAACACACATGGAGGAGAAAACTGCTGTAAAATCATTTGATCTGCAAGTGTCTTGATATCGCTTATAGGTGTTATAGGTTTTGTTTTAACATCTAAATTATATTTACTCTTGGAATAAGAAGCAGGAAAGTCTATGAGTAAATCCTTTTCCCCAGATACTAAATGCCGATAAATTTTTGATTTAGCTTCTACTTGTTTAAAAATATCGCTTGAATTGCTTATGGTTTCAGCACTACCTAAAACTAGAAAACCGCCTGGTTTTATACAATAATGAAATAATGACATAAGTTTACTTTGCAATTCATTTTCCATATATATCAATAGATTACGGCATGATAGAATATCTAACTTAGTAAAAGGGGGGTTCATAATAATATTTTGTTGGGCAAAAAGCACCATTTCTCTTATTTCACTATTTATCCTATAGTTGTCCCCAATCTTTTCAAAGAAACGTTCTAATCGCTTTTGGGATACATCAGCAACAATGTTTTTCCGGAAGACACCTCTTCTTGCTCGATCAATTGCATTGGAATCTAAATCCGTGGCAAATATTTGCAATGTAATATTCATCTGTGGACAGACCACTGCTAATACCTCTTTAAATACGATAGCTAAAGAATATGCTTCTTCTCCTGTAGAGCAAGCGGGTATCCAAGCCCGTAATATGTGTCCATGCTTTAGATTGACAAGCAATGGGGGAATAATACTCTTTTCTAGCTGCTCCCATACGGCAGAATCACGAAAAAAACTTGTGACGCCAATTAACAATTCTTTATAAAGTATTTCTATTTCTTTGATATCTTCGTTCAACAGTTCAACGTATGTGTGTATATTGTCAATCATATGAACACTCATGCGCCTTTGAATACGGCGATATATAGTATTTTTTTTATACAATGAAAAGTCATGTCCCATATTAATGCATAACAAAAGAATAATTCTATCGAGAGCGTTTTTATCTTTTATCTCAAAATCCTCTGAGGATTTCATGACGGGAGTGTGTTGCATAAAAGTGTTGAGCATTATTGGCAATTCATTGGCAGGAGCAACAATATCAATCAACATATCATCTATAGCACTTCGGGGCATACTGTCAAATTTGGCTGACACAGGATCCTGCACCATAACAATACCACCCTTTTCTTTAATTGCTCGAAGTCCAAGTGTACCATCAGAGCCCATACCTGAAAGTATGATGCCGATACTTTTTTCCTTTTGATCTTCAGCTAGAGATCGAAAAAAGAAATCTATAGGTAATCGCAGACCTCGAACTTCTAATGGCTCAGACAAATGTAAAACACCCTTTTGGATCCACATACTCTTATTGGGTGGTATTATATACACACAGCGGCGTTTAACTTTTAAGTTATCACTGGCTGTAATCACTTCCATATTTGTAATTCTCTGAAGTAATTCGGGCATAATATCTTTGTGGGTAGGGTCAAGATGCTGAATAATAATAAAAGCCATGTCATAGCATTCTGGTACATTTTTCAGAAACTGCTCCAACGCCTCTAGTCCTCCAGCAGAGGCACCTATGCCTACTATGGGGAATTTATCTTCAATATTAGGGCTCGTGTTATTTTTTTCCACGTTCAATCCTCCCAAATCTTCGTAGTCATGTTATTTAAATACTAGTTTTTAGGTTTTCAACATTATAATTTATATTTCTGTCATCAAAATATTAATTATTTAATTCGACATAATATAGGGATTTCCTTTATTGATAGAACACATAAGATGAAATTATTGCGACAAATAGGCATATAGCTTCAACATCATATGGTATTACTGTAGCCATGCTATAGCTTGTATTGTATAATTGAATATAACAATTAAAGATCATAGTATATTTAGTACAAATGAAAGGAAAGCAATACATATGAACAAGAGTTTAAATAATAAATGGGAAGGGCTTATAGAATACTTGCGAGGATACGAGAGAGCAGCTATAGCATTTTCAGGGGGAGTGGATAGCAGCTTCTTGTTAAAGGCTGCAGCATTTGCTATGGATAAAGAAAATGTAATAGCAATTACTGCAGATTCAGCATTTGTACCCTCTAAAGAATTGGAAGAAGCAAAATCTATAGCGGCAAGTGTTGGAGTAGAACATATTATACTTGATATGGATGTTCTAGCAATAGAAGAAATAAAAAAGAATCCTAGAGATAGATGCTATGTTTGCAAGAAAAATGTTTTTACCCAGATAATACATACAGCCAACAATGAGGGGATCTTGGCAATATTTGATGGCAGCAATTTAGATGATGATTTAGACTTCCGACCAGGTAAAAAGGCTCTTGTGGAACTGAAAGTACAAAGTCCATTAAAGGAATGTGGGCTTACAAAAATGGATATCAGAGAACTTTCAAAAGAATTGGGTCTTCCAACATGGGAAAAACCGAGCATGGCATGTCTTGCATCGCGAATTCCATATAATGATTCAATCACAAAGGAAAAGCTAATGATGATTGAAAAAGCAGAGGAAACTATTTCAGGTCTTGGTTTTACACAGTTTCGAGTAAGATACCATAATGGAGTAGCAAGACTTGAACTGATTCCTGATGAAATGTCTAGAATGTTTGATATAAAGTTGATGAAGCAAATAAATGACGATTTAAAGTCATTTGGATTTACATTTGTTACAATGGATTTAGCAGGATACAAGATGGGAAATCTAAATTAGAGATTGGAGGGTTATTATGGATGATTTGTATATAAAAAAGCTTTTAGAAGATGTCAAAGCAGGGAATATAGATATCAATGAGGCCACACAACAGTTAAAGAAACTGCCGTATGATGATATGGGATTTGCAAAGATAGATAATCATAGAAAGCTGCGAAAAGGCTATGGAGAAGTGATTTACTGTGCCGGCAAGACACCAGAACAAAACGCCCAGATATTCGAAAAGATGCTTCAAACCAATAGCGCGGTTCTTGGAACCAGAGCTGATGAAATGATATACGAAGCAGTTAAGCTAAAGGTAGGTGATGCAGTATATCATGAAAAAGCTAGAGCCATAACAGTGGAGCGAGGAGAAAAGGCTCCTCTTGTAGGAAATATTGTGATAGCTACAGGAGGAACCTCGGATATTCCTGTAGCAGAAGAAGCAGCAGTTACTGCAGAATTTTTAGGAAATCGTGTAGACCGTCTTTATGATGTAGGAGTTGCTGGGATACATAGGCTTTTGATGAATACGGATAAATTGATGGATGCAAATGTGATAATAGCCATAGCAGGAATGGAAGGAGCCTTAGCAAGTGTTGTAGCTGGACTTGCCGCCTGTCCTGTCATTGCAGTTCCAACAAGTGTTGGCTATGGAGCAAACTTTGGAGGATTATCAGCACTATTGACCATGATAAATAGCTGTGCCAGCGGAATTGGTGTAGTCAACATAGACAACGGCTTTGGCGCAGGTTTTCTAGCTAGTATGATTAATCGAAAATAAAGACTGGAGGAAATTTTATGAGAACATTATATTTTGATTGTTTTTCAGGAATTAGTGGAGATATGACAGTGGGTGCTCTTTTGGATTTAGGAGCGGATGAAAGCAAGCTAATTGAAGGATTAAAATCACTGAACATAGATGGATATGATTTAAAGATAGAAAAGCAGCTAAAAAACGGAATCATGGGTACAGCTTTTACTGTGATATTAGAAGGGGAAGCGGAAGATGACCATGAACACCATCATGAACATAAACATAGTCATGAAGATGATCACAACCACAACCATGATCATGTACATATACATGAAGAACATTCCCATGAACACCATGATGATCACCAACATAGAAGCTATAAAGATATTGTACATATAATAGAACATAGCAGTTTAAATGATAAAATAAAGGCACTGAGCAAAAGAATATTTGAAGTCATAGCCATAGCTGAAGGCAAAATGCATGGAAAGTCAATGGATGAGGTGCATTTTCATGAAGTAGGTGCAGTGGACTCTATCATCGATATAGTGGGTACTGCTATATGCATTGATTTGCTAAATATTGAGAAAATCCTGTTTTCAAATATACCTCTTTCAAGGGGCTTTGTACAATGCGCCCATGGGAAATTTCCACTCCCAGCTCCAGCGGTCATGGAAATATTAAAAGAAGTTCCTGTTTATTATAGTGATGTAAATTTCGAACTAGTAACTCCTACAGGAGCAGGAATAGTCAAAGCCTTAGGAGTAGGATTTGGAGAGCCGGAGGATGGAAATATAGAAGCTATAGGGACTATAGCCGCTATTGGCTATGGGTTAGGAAAAAGAACCTATGAAGTGCCTAATGTTTTGAGAACAGTGATTTTCAACGAAAAAAAAAATTCCAAGATGAGATAGTCAAGCTAGAAACCAATATAGATGATATGACGCCAGAGCAATTAGGTTTTGTAGTGGAACAAACACTACAAGCAGGTGCTTTGGATGTATACTTCACAAATATTATGATGAAGAAAAATAGACCAGCAGTACTATTAACAGTACTTTGTGATAGGAATGATAAGAAAAAGCTTTCTCAGCTGATATTGAAAAATACCAGCACCTTTGGCATCAGATATACTGAAATGAAAAGAGAAATTTTAGAGAGAAAATTGATAGAGATAAATACGGAGTTTGGAGCTGTTAAATGCAAGCTAGGGATTTTGGACGGTATTACAATGAAGTGTTCGCCAGAATATGAGGATTGTAAATCTATAGCCATGACTACCGGACTAAGTATTATAGAGATATATAATATAGTAATATCCAAGTATATGGAGAATTAAATTAAACAAAGAATTCTGTAAATTGCAAAAACCTTTGACAAAGGTTTTTTGTATATATATACTATTAAAAAAGTACAGTTGATTAAATCGAAGCTTTGGGGAATATTAACTATATTGTTTAACAACAAAACTTAATCATATGACAAGTTTATTAATAAGGGGTGTATAGGATTTGGAAAAGTTTTTAAAAGAAGGACTCACTTTTGATGATGTACTTCTGCTTCCAGCGATGTCAGAAGTTTTACCTAAGGATGTAACCATTTCTACTCATTTAACCAAAAAGATCAAGCTGAATATTCCAATCATGTCTGCAGGAATGGATACTGTTACAGAAGCCAGGCTTGCTATAGCTACGGCAAGAGAAGGCGGAATAGGGATCATACATAAAAATATGACCATAGAAAAGCAAGCCCTTGAGGTAGATAAGGTAAAAAGATCGGAGCACGGGGTAATCGTAGATCCTTTTTACCTAAGCCCAGATCATTTGATTGCTGATGCACTTGAACTTATGGAAAGATACAGAATATCTGGCGTGCCAATCACTGATGAAAAAGGGAAGCTTGTGGGTATCCTTACAAACAGGGATTTAAGATTTGAAACAGATATGCAGAAAAAAATAGGCGATGCCATGACAAAGGATAACCTTGTGACTGCATCGGTAGGTACGAATTTAAAAGAAGCGCAAGAAATCCTTAAAAAGCATAAGATTGAGAAGCTTCCCTTAGTAGATGATAAAGGATATTTAAAAGGACTTATTACAATTAAGGATATTGAAAAAGCTATCCAATATCCATACTCTGCCAAGGATTCCACTGGGAGACTTTTGGCAGGAGCTGCGGTAGGGGTTACAGCAGATGTTATGGATAGAGTGAAAGCATTGGTAGCGGTAAAAGTAGATGTTATTGTAGTAGATACAGCCCACGGACATTCAAAGGGTGTTATCGATGCAATCAAAAAAATAAAAAATAATTATCCAGAACTTCAGCTCATAGCAGGAAATGTTGCTACAGCAGAAGGGACCAAGGTACTTATTGAAGCTGGAGCAGATGCGGTCAAAGTAGGAATAGGACCTGGTTCAATATGTACAACAAGGATTATATCAGGAGTTGGAGTTCCTCAGATTACGGCCATTTTTGATTGTACCCAAGAAGCTAACAAAAAAGGTATACCAATCATAGCAGATGGAGGTATTAAATACAGCGGAGATATAACAAAGGCAATAGCAGCTGGTGCTAGTGTTGTTATGATAGGAAGTCTTTTTGCTGGGACAGAGGAGAGTCCAGGAGAAAAGGAAATATACCAAGGAAGGAGCTTCAAGGTATATAGAGGGATGGGCTCACTAAGTGCAATGGCAAGCGGAAGCAAAGATAGATACTTCCAAGAAGATAGCAAGAAGCTTGTTCCTGAAGGCGTTGAAGGAAGAGTCCCATATAGCGGCTATGTTTCAGATACCATATATCAACTAGTTGGCGGTCTTCGCTCTGGTATGGGCTATTGTGGATCGAAATCAATAGATGACTTAAGAAACAATAGCCAATTTATTAAGATTACAGCATCAGGGCTAAGGGAAAGTCATGCCCATGATGTGCAGATAACAAAAGAATCACCTAATTATACAAGTACAATAATCTAGGAGGCGACAAATTGGAGAAAGAGTTAGTTTTAATACTTGACTTCGGAGGACAATACAATCAATTAATAGCAAGAAGAGTTCGAGAAACCAATATATATTGCGAAGTTGTGCCTTATGATATCAGTTTAGATGAAGTTAGGGCCAAAGATCCAAAAGGAATTATTTTCACAGGAGGCCCTGCAAGTGTATTTGAAGAAGGATCACCCAAATGTGACGAAGAAATATTTAAGCTTGGAGTTCCTATACTTGGCATATGTTATGGAGCACAGCTTATGGCACAGATGCTTGGAGGAAAAGTAGGAAGAGCGGATAAAAGAGAATATGGCAAAACAGAAGTGAAACTTTCAAAAAATCATTTATTTGAAAGTATCCCTGAAAACAGCGTATGCTGGATGAGTCATACTTGTTTTGTAGAAACTCCTCCAGAAGGCTTCGAAATAATCGGAACCACAGACTCCTGCCCAGTAGCAGCGTTGGGTCATGAAGGTAAAAAGATGTACGGCGTTCAATTCCATCCAGAAGTGGAACATACTCAATATGGACAATCCATGTTAAAAAACTTCCTATACAACATTTGCGAATTAAAAGGTACATGGACAATGGGTAGCTTTATAGATGAAGCCATTGAAGAAATAAAAAGAACTGTAGGAAACAAAAAAGTCCTTTGCGCACTAAGCGGTGGAGTTGATAGTTCTGTTGCTGCGGTGCTTGTCCATAGAGCCATTGGTGATAAGCTTACTTGCGTGTTTGTCGATCATGGATTGCTTAGAAAAGATGAAGGCGATCAAGTTGAAGAGATATTTGGCAAACAATTTGCTATGAAGCTTATAAGAGTAAACGCAGAAGAAAGATTTTTAGGAAAGCTTTCTGGCGTTTCAGACCCAGAAAGAAAGAGAAAAATAATTGGCGAAGAGTTCATAAGAGTTTTTGAAGAAGAATCCAATAAAATTGGAGAGATAGAGTTCCTTGTACAAGGAACTATTTACCCTGATATCATAGAAAGTGGAACAAAGACCGCAGCTACAATTAAATCTCATCACAATGTAGGTGGACTTCCTGAAGATATGAAATTTAAGCTTATTGAACCGCTAAAGACCTTATTTAAGGACGAAGTGAGAAAAGTAGGAATAAACCTAGGAATACCTGAACATTTAGTTTGGAGACAGCCATTCCCAGGACCAGGACTTGGCATAAGAGTCTTAGGAGAAGTGACGAAAGATAAGCTTCATATAGTAAAAGAATCGGATGCAATACTAAGAGAAGAAATAAGTTTAGCAGGGTTAGATAGAACCATATGGCAGTATTTTACTGCTTTGCCTGGAATAAAAAGCGTAGGTGTTATGGGAGATGAAAGAACTTACTCCTATACTATAGCCATTCGTGCAGTAACAAGCTCTGATGCCATGACAGCAGATTGGGCAAGAATTCCTTATGATGTTTTAGAAAAAATATCAAATAGGATAGTAAATGAAGTTGAACACGTAAACAGAATCGTTTATGATATCACCTCGAAGCCACCAGCAACCATTGAGTGGGAATAGTAGATATTCATTGATTTTACACGCTTTACAAGAAAAATATTTATAAAAATACCTTAAATAAGTGTTTATGATATTTCTTAAATTTAGAGATTTCATAAGCACTTTTTTGTTAAAAAATAATAAAAAGATGAGGTGTTTACGAAGTGAAGCGTGGAGAAGTCATAGGGAAACAAAAGTTTAGTAATCTTAATAAGATTATTAAAAAAACTTATTCTGAATTGAAGGGGGAATATATTAATCAATTAGAGATTAAAGGCAGAAGTGAATACACTATAAGGAGTTGCAAATATCACTCTAAATATTTTCTGGATTTTTTAGGAAAAGATATTGATTGTAATGAAATTACAGAACAAACACTAGAGGATTATATAATCTATATTAAAACAGTTAAAGGAATTACAAATGGAGTTACAATAAATAGTTACATTAGAAATATTAGTCCAGTCCTAAAACATGGAATGAAAAAAGGGTATATAGCACATGAATTTTTAATGCCAGTAGTAAAAGAACAAGAAACGATAAAAGAAATATATGCACAAACTGAATTAGATAGTTTATTAAAAAGACCTACTAAAACAGATTTTGTAAATATAAGAACATGGACTATTTTATGGACTTTGGCAAGTACAGGAATAAGAGCAAGAGAATTAAGAGAATTGAAAGTTAAAAATATAGATTTAATAAATAGAACGATTAATGTAAATCAAACTAAAAATAAAAAAGCAAGAGTGCTACCTTTATCATCTTCTTTTTTAGAAGTTATAGAAGAATATTTACTCTTAAGAAATGGAGAAGCGGAGGGGTATTTGTTTTGTAGTGTGTATAATACACAATTAGCAATGAGTAGTTTGCAAAAGTCTATTAAGAATTATTGTAATGAAAGAGGGATAGAAAAGACATCACTACATTTGCATAGACATACATTCATTACAAATGCAGTAAATAAGAATGTAAATCCGCTCCTACTTAAGAGAATCACAGGACATAGCACGCTGAAAGAACTGAATAGGTATTATAATGCTAAAACCGTAGATTTGGTAGAAATTATAGATGAAATAACGCCTAAGAGCAATAAAAAAGAAAGTTATTTTAAAAAGAGAAAATAGATTAGATAACAAATATAGTACATTAAATAAATATATTATTATGAGCTCTGAGACGCAGGATATAGAAATCCTGCTCTATTTTTCTAGTTATATGTAATCGATATAGGCAATGTGTTTTAAATAATTTTAAATATAATTATTTAAAATTAAATATTTAATATAAATAATTAAATATTCATGCTTGCACAAATGACTATTCAGTTATAAAATTAAATTGAAAGGAGGGAAGCTAAGTGAACAACATAAGAAAGTTAATAGAGATACTTTCGGTAAATAAAAAGGAAGTATACGAAAGATTGGGTATTTCACCTCAGGCATTTAACAATTATTTAAACTATAAAAATGCAAAGAAGTATAATTCTCAGATTGCCTTGATTTTGGGAGTAGATGAAAAATATTTAACTAAAGAAGAACTTGCAGAAGAAGACTTATACAAGATAATATCGCAAAGAAGTTCTGGAGAAATAATGCCACAAAAGGTAAAGATGTTACAGGGGGATATAGAACTCAGTAAGACTGAATTTTTAGCAGAAATGGATAGTATTGACCGCACTTTAGATTTAGTTGATTGCTTAATTCAAATTGATAAAATGAAAATACCTAAAAGTACGCTTGAGCGCGTAGAAATAACTATAAATGATAATGAAGTAAATTTTGAAGCTGGAACAGGCGAGAAATTAGTATTTTTAGTAGATGATGCAATAAAAATTATTAAGCGTAATAATTCATATGGAATATATATAATTGTGTTTATGAGATTAGTATTAAAACTTACAATCAATCCATAGGAGGAATCATAATGAGTGATTTTGAAAAGATAATGAATATCTACAATGGGTATATAGTATATGAGCACAACTTTACTGATATTGAAGAAGTATATTTCCTTGCAAAAAGATATTCTAAAAAGAAAAAAGAGGTTGAAAAATTTAGTATTTGTGGCGGTAGTATTGTACTTAAATTACATGAGGTAGATTTTATTGACAAGGAAGGATATTCATATTCTGTATACTTAGGGTTTTATGATACAAATAATGAGAAAATTATTTTTGAATTTGTAGAGTTACCTGATGATATTACATTTGAGACCGAACTAGAGCAAAAAACCGCTTGCTTGAGGATTAATGAATTATATAATGACGGAGAAGAATTTGATAAGTTTTTTGAGATTTTTGGTTACAAAATATCTCAAGAAAGAGATGATGGAAATAGATATAACAACAAGCCATATACAAATTACTTGAAGAACAAGTTAAGTAAAGAAGAGATTTCGAGGATTTTAGAATATTTTGATAATTCATCTTATACCATAAAAATAGATGTACTTGAATATGGCGTGTCAATAACGAGTCAAGATGGAGTTTATCACAGGTTAGGTTCTATTCCAATGAGAAAGTTATTAAATAGTGGAGAAATAGAATATGAATTTCCAAAGTAATGTATTTAGCCATATTAGGCAATAAGACCCCTAAAGATAATAAAAGAAGTTTTGTGAGAAAACCAATTTCTATTAAATAAGATTTTAAGCATTTTGAAAGGAGGTGAGAATATGAAGAATAAATTATCAATAATAAAAGACTGTGTTTCCACTATATTAGAAAATGAACCAAGAGCTAGAGAAAATGATATGCTTTTATATCGTCTGTACATAAAAAAGTATCTTGGAATTAGTTTACCTGAGCTTGAGACAATGAAAGCTAATTACGATACGATAAGTAGAATAAGAAGAAAGCTTCAGGCAGAAGGAAAATTCAGACCATTAGATGAAAATGTAATAATCGACAGAGCAGTTGCAGAAAAAGAATATAGAGAAGAATTCAAAGATAAGAAAAAGAAATATGCATCTAATTTTTAAAAAGAAAAAGCATTCTTAAATGCTTTAAAATGTGTTATGTATTAACTTGATATGAATATTGATTCTGCGAAAATTAATATTCACAACATTACTATATATCAAGTCTAACCATAATTCAATGACAAAATTCATAAAGACAAAAAAAGAAGCCTATAGGCATAGGTTAGCTTTGCTGTTGTCAAAAACAGCTCAATGAACAAGATGGAGTAAATTTAGAGGTATATCCCCTGCTCCAATATTGCAATAAAAAAACATGAAAAGAAAGGATAGATAAAAAATGATTATATGTATAGTAGATAAAAACAATAAAACAATTATAAAGCATACTTCTGAGGAACTTTATATGCTTGCAATAGCATTATTTGATGGTATGACTGATTCAATCATAAATAATTATATTTCATTAAATATAGGACAAAAGAGAGATACAAAAGGATTTTTCTTATTTAACATAATAGAAGAACGTCTTGGTATGTACAGTGACCCCGTAAATAATATGTTTACTGATGAAGCGGAAAAGCAAATTTTTCAGTCACTTTATTGGAAAATAGAAAATATCACAGAATGGGAATGTCAGATATTATTACGATATTTAGTTGAATATATAAAGTTCTTTGATATCTCCAGTTCGCATTTAGAATTGTGGCTAGAATCTAAAAAGCTTGAAAAAGCAAAGATAAAGCAATGTGTATGGAATGAAATATGCTTAGATATCAATAATTGTTTGAATAACGATATTAGACTTGGAAAGGGGGGTACATATGCCAACTAAAAAGCCAATGGATATGACAGGAGAGAAATATGGTAGATTGCTTGTGATAGGGTATAGCCACAAAGAAGGTAATTACCATTATTATAACTGTATATGTGATTGTAGCGAGAGAATGGATAAAAGACCAGTAGCAAAAATAAAAGGGAAACTGCTTCGAGATGGAAGCACCAAGTCATGTGGATGTCTCAGGTCACAACATGCACAAAATTTGCCCAAAGGTAATAAATCAATAATTAGTATGGAACTTATAAAACAGATGCCTTGCTATAGTAAACTATATGAAAAATGGAACTCCTATTGGCATATGTGCTATAATGCAGAAACGGAAAATTATAAGTTCTATGGTGACAAAGGTATAGTCATGTGTCCTCAATGGGCAGATAGGAGTATAGGCATTTTATTCTTTTATACATGGGCAATGCAGCAGGGATTTGAAAAAGGGGATAGAGTAGAGCGGATTAATAAAAGACTCGATTATTCACCTGAGAATTGCAAAATTACAAAACCAAAATCAACACAAAAACCTATCGAGAATAAAAAAACTGCTTCTAAAGGCAAAAAGAAAAAACAAGTGGAATCAAATAAATCTAAAACTATTACACCAGTAACATTTATTAAGAATGATATTATCTTATTAAGCAAAGACAATATTGAAGTAAAGCTTGGTGACATTATTGATGCTCTTGGTCATTATGATAAATCGAAATTAGATAGTTTCAAGCCTGTTAATGAGGAAAAAACACAAAAGACTCAGGAGAGCATATTTATTAAAATCCTAAAGAAGATTTTTAAATCTGCTTAGAATATATGGTTTGACATAAAGGGGTAGCTTATACCCCTTTATGTCACTGAATAAAATACTTATTTTATAAAGAAATGGAGGATAATATTTAAAGTTGAAGAAACCCAAAGCAAATAAAATTGATGATTACACGTTAGGAATTATAGAGCAATTAGAAAATAGTGAACCTCAAAAAGTACTAAATCCATCACAGGATTTTATTGATAATAATATGGTGTATACCTTTATGGATAATATAGAGCAATTTCTTGTTTTCTCAAATAGAAAAATAATTAAGTATGGTGATTTGGAATCACAGGGGTATAGTTTAAGGAATGACAACAGACCAAGCATGTGTAATTTTAGAGCGAAATCCGCAGTCGATTATGTCAAAGGCAAAAAGGTTAATTTGATAGACTGCTTCAATAAAATATCTAGTCATATGAAAAGATATATAGTCTTTGAAGATGAAAGGTTATACAGCATACTTACATTATGGGTTATTGGTACATATATTTACAGGATATTTAGATATTTCCCTTATATATGGCTTAATGCTGATAAAGGAAGCGGTAAGACAAGAGTAATGGAGGTTATTTCTCCACTTGCATTTAATTCTGTAATAGCAGTAAATCATTCTGAAGCTTCAGTTTTTAGGTTAGTTGATGTTGATGGTGCAACCCTTTTAATTGATGAGTTTGAGAAGCTAAAAAAGGATAATCAACAAGGAATAATGACTTTACTGAACTCTGGATTCAATGCTGAAGCAAATGTAATTAGAAACGAAAAAAGTTTCGATACATATAGACCAAAGACATTTAGTGCTTATTCGCCGAAAATGTTTGCAGGAATTGATGATATTTCTGATGTGCTAATGGATAGATGTATTAAAATAAAAATAGTCAAGAAGCCAAAAGTGGTATCAATTGAACGGTATAAGCTTGATGGGGAGACAACCGAAAATATTAAGCAGCTTAGAGATGAATTATACATTTGTGGTTTACAATATGCAAGCGATATAAAAAATATATATGATAGTAATTCTATTTGCTTACCAAGTGAGCTATCTGACAGAGAATGTGATATTTGGGAAGTACTATTTACAATGGCACAGTTTATTGACAGCAAAAGTGGTACTTGCATAGGACAGACTTTAAGAGAATATGCTATTGAGTCTAGTAAGGAAAGAGCAAAAGTAAATATTGAGAAGAATGATTCTTATAAGCTTATAAGTGTTCTTGTTGATATAATACCTACATTGAAGCCAAAGAGAGTTCAAGAAGATAGAAAATATTATGATTCTGATGAAGTATTGGAAAAATTCAAAAATACTGAGGAATTCGGATGGCTGAAGACAAAGAACTATTTAACAACTATGCTGAAAAATAAATTTCATATTGATTGTGATAGAGTAACAATTAATGGTAAAAAATTAAGATTGTATTGCATCCCAGATAATCATTTGAAATTACTTGTTGATAGGTATAATCTCGGTGAAGTTGTTGATATAAGCGGTTTGTAAGGTTCGGTCTCGTGGTCTTATTGTGGTCTCGCTTAAATCTAGCAATATCAAGCATTACAAGTTAGTAAGACCGTAAGACCAAAGATATATAAATATAATATAAGGGTGTTTTATTTGTAGAAATTATTCTATATGTTTTACTAATTGTGTGGTCTCGTGGTCTTATATGATTCAAATGTAGTGGTATCAATGGATAATGCGAGACCACGGAAAGACCAAAGACCATATTGGAGTATTATATGTAAAAGATAATATAAGTTATATATAGTAGAGTGGGTATATGATTTGCTTAAGGATGCAGTTTAATTATTGTATCCTTTTATTTTGTATTGGAGCGGCAACAAGTCTTATACGAATATTTATTTGCTATAATATGATAATATTTATCATTTATCACATCTAGTGCGATAGGCATGTTATATTGCACGAACATTTGAGTTGTATTATAGTCCTAGAGTCATTGGTATTAAAGGGATTCAGAGGTTAATTATTTGTCGGGAGTGTGTCGTAAATAATGATTGCAATATGAAACACCTTGTAACCATTGGAAGTAAAAGGTTTTAGCGAATTAACCAATAAATTATATTAATATAATTTATTGAGCTATTGAAGATATTTAACAATAAGGGTTATTATTATAGTTGTAAGATATAATTAGCCATAAAAGGATATAAATGTTTAATCACAAATAATGGCTTTGGGGGGATTGTTGCATGAACCAGAATAAAAGTATTGATGAGTATAGTAAGTTGATTAGCTATAGTAATTGTTTTATGGATGCTAAAGAAATATTAATAAACATGAAAAACATAGGTATATCTCCAACTAAATATATTTATATGGTATTGCTTACTAAAACAACTAATATGAATGAAGAAGATGAAGTCTATGTGCTTATGAAAGCAGATGGAATTGAATTGCCAAATCAATATTGGCATATATATAGAAGTAAAATTACTAATAGCAAATCATTTAAAGAAGCACTTGGTCATATTAATCAAATGAAAAAAAAAGGAATAAATCCTAATAAATATATTATTACCGTTTTAAAGAGTAAAGCAATAACCATTGAACAAACAAAACACGCAGATTCATTACTTTATAGTATAAGTACAAATCAAATAGGTATAAAAAAAGTAAAAAGATCTTCGGAAAAGTTTTTGCATGATTTATATAACAAGCCTATAAGTACCAAACTTGACATAGCTAATGATGAGGTAACCACCTACACCACGAAAACTAAAAGAGATTATACGCATAAAAATAGCAAAGTTCACACATATAATTTAAACGATATTAAGATAAAATCTAATAGTACAGAAACAAACAATTCTTATTCAAATAAAACAACCAATATAGAACTTCAAACCAATAGCCATAATGAAACGACAGAAATCTTAATTCCAAATAAAAAAGTTGAGAATGAACTTGAAAACATTAATATTAAAGCAATTGGTAATATAGCTCCTGAGAAAAAAGATAGGACTGTTACATTTACAAATAGAAATATATCCCTTGTAAGGATTGTGAAAGACTTTTATGAAAACTCATGTCAAATATGTAATGAGAAAATTCAGTTGCCTAATAATCAATTTGCAATTGAAGTTCATCACATAAAGCCACTTGGTTTGCACAATGGAGCGGATATTTCAGAAAACATGATTGTTTTATGTCCTAATCATCATGTAATGTTTGATAGAGGTGCAATTTCTATTGATATTGCGAGTAAAACTGTAACTCACTTTGATGAATCTAATGCTATTCACGGTAAACAATTGTGTTTAAAGCATGATATTAACCAAGAGTTTGTTGATTATCATAATAAATATATTTTTGCGAAAGTGCAGCGGCAATATTCAACATTAAATGATACCAATAAAAGTTTAGAAGCAGCAACTCAAAGTATCACCTATGGAAATTCAGTTCAACTAGAAGATGTATCAAACAATGAAACTTTCAGGGTAACTCTTGAAAATAAATACAATAAAGAGTTCTTAAAGCCATTAGAGAAAAAACTTATTGGAAAGAAAGTAGATGATATTATTGAATATGATTGCTATAGATATAAAATCATTAGTACTGAAAGTTGATATTTGCATCAAAAGGTATACTATATGATACTAATGCATGTTATGCAGAATCAATGCTTTGAATAGTATCAAAAAGCACTAAAAATATTATTGAAACGTATCAAAATAGAATTGACTTAATGATACACTATGATATAATGGTCTTAGAGAATAAATTATAAGGAAGTGTATCATATGTGTAAAATAGTAGGTTATGTGAGAGTATCAAGCAAAGACCAAAATATAGATAGACAAATGAAAGAAATGCAGGGGTTAGGTATTAGTGAAAAGTACATATATATTGATAAGGAAAGCGGAAAGGATTTTAATAGAATAGGCTATCAATATATGAAGAAATCATTAGAGCAGGGAGATTTATTAGTAATTAAGTCACTTGATAGGTTCGGTAGAAATTATGAGGATATAATGAGTGAATGGAATGATATAACCAAAGGTATTAAAGCAGATATAAGAGTTTTAGATATGCCCTTACTTGATACTACACAGCATAAAGATTTATTAGGTACATTCATCAGTGATTTAGTATTACAAGTATTATCATTCGTGGCACATAAAGAAAGGGATAGCATTAAACAGAGGCAAGCTGAGGGCATTGCAGTTGCACAAGCTAAAGGGGTAAAGTTTGGTAGACCTGAGATAGAAATTGATGATAAATTTATAGTAGCATACAAACAATGGAAAGCAGCAGAAGTTACAGCGGTAAAGGCAATGGAATTGGCTAAAATGACTAAAGCGACATTTTATAGGAAAGTTAAAGGGTATGAAGGTACTAAATAATAATTATTGGTATTTGTTTTAGATAACCAAATATAATGGGAACAAGCTGATTAGAACTCTTCTTTTTTATTTATTGAGGGGAGGAAGTTTTATACAAGAAGAACGTGATAATCATATTGGTATATGAGCGAGTACCTTTAAACATCTAGATTTGTTTAGGAAAACACGATTTTGGGGGGGAAACAAATATTATGGAAGCAAGTGGGAAAAGGCATATAATACATATATCAATTATAACTATATGCTTTATTTTTATTGTTGCTGGTTATCAATTTGTAAAGTCACAGAATTTGTATAATTCAGCAATAAAAAAGATAGAGAATAATAGCTATGTGGATGCATTTGAAACTTATCTAGAATTAAAGAATAGTAATAATGTGAAATATTGTGCAAATTTAAATAATTTAGTTATAAGAAGAATAGACAAGGAAATTGATCCTTTAATTAATCAGAAAAAATTTGCTGAAGCAATTTTGATATTAAATAGAATGACAAATGAGTTTGAATCTGTAAATGAATATTGCAATAATAAAGTTGAAGAGCTAACAAAAATAAAGAACGTTGAAATGGCTTATCAAAATGCTATAAATTCATACAATGAAAAGAAATTTATTGATGCATTTTATCAATACAGGAAAATTTTAAATGAACCTAAATATTCCGAAGAAGCCACAAAACGTACAATAGAGATATCAGAAAAATTATTTCCACAATATCTTTTATTATCACAAAAGGCACTTTCTAAGAAAAATTATACAGAGGCATTTAAGTATATAAATACTACTTTAGATTTAAAGCCTAACGATGAGAAAGCAAAAGGATTATTAGCAAAGTATAAAGATGAACAAGGAAAGATAGCAGAAATAGAAGCCATAAAGTTGGCAGAGGAGGAGGCTTCTAGATATGAACCTAAAAAGATAGTTGATAAAGATGGTAAGCAGATATGGAAAATTTTCATAGCTAATGGAAGCATACATTTTACTGGAACTTATAGGGGTTCTGGGAATTTTATAGTTAAACTTTCAAATAGTAATCAGGATTTACTAGAAGTAATTGCTAATGAAATAGGTGATTTTGTATCAGATAAAACAGTAGCTGTACCTTATGAAGGTTGGTATTATCTTGAGATATATGGTTCGGATGGTTCATGGGAGTATGAATGGAATTAACCTAATGCGACAAAGGAAAGAAAAGTTTCATAAAAAATAAGCTAGATATTATTGTTTTAGCAATTTGCATATCTGCATATTAAAGAGCTTAATATATATCGCTTTTGTAGAAAACCTCCATTAATAACAATACTTAATTACTAGAAATGAACAAATGAAAGAAATATAATAAAGATAGAATATATAAGTGGATGTTAGGCAATATGAAATCAAGTACAGAATTTATCAATGAATTGGAGAATCTTTATGGAAAATATGAAAAAGAGATAGAAGAAGCATTGAAACAAGGGTATTTGAAACAAAATACTGCTAAGACTTATTTAATCCATTCTAATAACTTTGTTAAATGGTGCAAAGATAGTTTTGAGCCAGGATTAAGAAATAAATAAGTAATTATATAAATTCTATTAGCAAATAGCTAAGCCGAAGCCCTGATTCTATAAGGATATTTTAAACTTTAATTAGTGATTTAGCAGTGTAAACTATATAAACAAATTCAAAACCGTATTAATTTCAACTGGGAGAGGGGGGTATGATTACATTAAAAAGGCATAAACTTATCTGTATAGGATTATAAGCACACCAAGGCATAGACGCATGTTATAAATATGCCGAGTAATATTAATTATTATACATGTTAGTTTCTATTATTGATTTTTATAATTTTGTGTTATAATATAGGTGTTTAAGAGGTAAATTTAAGGTACATTTTTATAAATATCTAAAACACTGTAAGTTTTAGATGTAGTGTAAAGTCATTAAAATCAAGGATAGTAAATGAAGTTGAACACGTAAACAGAATCGTTTATGATATAACCTCGAAACCACCAGCAACCATTGAGTGGGAATAGGGGTTTGAGTACATAACCTTTGATATATCTGAAAAGTTAATAAATTTAGGTGTTTATGATATTTTGCTATTTTGCATATCTCATAAACACCTTTTTTGATGTTTTCTATTAAATAAGAACGGATCCATCTCAGCAAGATGGGCACTGTTGATAGACCCGAATCTAACAAAGGCGGAATCCCTGAGTAGGATCCTGCTTTTGTTAGGTTAGATCAGGGAAAGGAATGTGCAGTAGCCGCATGATTTCCTTCTGCGTTTCATAGACCCGCTCGGCAATGAAGTCCATAAAGGGACGGTCGTCCTTATGCGCGAGCTCCAGCGAGTTTATATATTCCTGACGCAGAACCGGAGGGATTACCGCCAGCATATACCCATCCTGAATTAGAGCGGCATTCATTAAGAGCCTTGACAGCCTCCCATTTCCGTCAATGAAGGGATGGATAAAAACAAATCGCTTGTGAAGCTGGGCAGCGAACTCCACTGGGTGGAATTTATTCCTGCCAGATGTAACCCAAGCAAAGAGCTCCTCCATCTCGCCAGCGATGCGATCCAGCTTGCACAACGGATACTTAGACCCAGTGATGAATACTTGCTTATCGCGATATTTGCCACCGTAGGCTTCATCAATATCCCGATAGAACATCCGATGCATGGTAAGTGTGTCGGCCTCGGTGATTTGCCGTGAGCGGAGCAGCGAGAACATAAAGTCATACGCCTGTGCATGTCCAAGCGCCTCGAAGGTATCACGAAGCGACTTGCCGCCAGCTGTCAGCCCGTCCTCCAGTAATACCTTTGTTTCAGTTTCGGTTAGGGTATTCCCTTCAAGAGCATTAGAAGACCACGTCAGGCCGACACGATAATAGGCTTTGATTTCATTTAGCAAGTGACCTTCGAAAGGACGAACTTCATTTATGGCAGCTTGATAACGATCGACTTTTTCAATTAGCTTCATTCAGAGACACCGCCTTCCGTAATCACTTTATGAGTGGTTATAATTCCACTTGTTGCTTCGGTTCCACTTTCAGCACCACACCAAGGGCAATCTATGCGCTCGCGTTCTTTTCCGCCAGGGTACCCGGCGTTTGATATTGCCATGGTGAAGTCCTTTCCGCAAATCTGGCATCTATAAGAGTTTTGATTATTCATACACGACCCTCCATCGATTAATATTCCACCTTTTCGCCATTTTGTATATCTTTAAGTAATTCATTTATTTTCCCAATGATGCTTTTATCCGTTCTAGATATTCTGCATTACGGGCAGCTCTGGTTATATCATTGTATTTATCAAGACTCATGATTACAACATTTTTTTCATTTTTTCGTGTAACGATTACCGTCTCGTTGTCATCCGTTGCTTTATCACAATAATCTTTTAGCTTGCTTCGAATCGTTGAATAGTTTACAGCTAACATAATATCACTCCTCCCGAAATATCGGTACAATTATTAGTACAATTTATTGTACTAATATATTATGCCCTTGTAAAGCTTTCTGATACATAAATTTACATTTTATCGTGCGATACCAGGCAGAAGGCAGCAGCTACATCCAGGTTATGAATTTCAGCAAATACAGGAAGCCATTCACCCATATGAAGGTATACTTGTATTTGGTTTTTAGCATCTACAGGAATTAGGGCATCAGAATTATGACACTTAAAGATAAGTAATGTAAATATGATTGATAGAGTTGTAACGGTTAATTATTCGAAAAATAAACAGGTTCGTAACCTACCTATTAGTTCTAGTCTATATGAGGTGCTGGAGCAATATTTCGTAACTACGAAAGGAATTTTGAATTATGTTGATTTATTTTGCCAATTATATTAATATGAGGTGGTAATAAATAACATTAATTAATGATTTTATTTACATTTGGGGAGTTTGTTTATGGCATCATACTATTATGGATAAGATTAAGTATGAGTATTTCAATGCTATTACTTTATTAATTCAAAAGCGATAGGATAAAACTTTATAAAAACTATTAACATAGATATTGTAATCACCCATGCTGTTATAGGTTTTTTAAAGTGAACCCATAGGATTGTAAACATTCCACAATTAAATAGGATAGAAGCCCAAAGAGACCAATTATTATGATATTCAATTCCTTTGGTCATATACAGCATCAATTCCATAAGAGAATATCCTACTACCCATAATCCAATATAGATAACTTGTTTTTTTAACGTTTTAGGAAAATGATAAATATAAATTAAGACAGTTGTAGGATATACTATTAGTAACCACGATAGATTAATAAATGTATGAGGTATTCTTGGACTAATTGTACAATTATGTACCCATAAAGGCATATTATAATATACACACATCTGTACTAAATCGCAAAACTCAAAATAAAGAATTGTGGAATAATATTTTTGCCAGTTACGCCAATCTCCCCATTTATAAGCTAAGACTATAAATATAATAAATAATATGATATGCAATATTTTCACCCCTTTACTACTACTTCTGTAGTTTTCCATATTTCAGAAATTATATAACATAAAAAGATTTCTTTTGAGAAGCAGTCATAACATACAAAGTAGATAAAAAGGTGTAGAGTAGGCTGACTTAAATGGTTAATTAGAGTTCGTAGAAAATGTAAATAGGATCGTTTATGATATTTTACTATTGCATATCTCATAAACACCTTTTTGATTTTTTCTGATACGATAATTTATTCACTAAAGCATAACCGGATTGTGGTAGACTATATGACTGGAAACAAATACACATTAGTAGAGAATAAAGAAATAGAGGTTATACTTAATGTGGTGAAGTTTTTTTATGATTGGTGGGGTTGTATGTTTATGGCAGCTGTTATAAAAACCACAGAAGAAATACAGCAAAAAGTGCAGGTTACATCACAAATATCTTGCAAATAATGCGAACTGGAATACAGACTATTAGATTTCATAATGTGACCACATGCTAACGATTACAATGGTTTTTTCTTCCTCAATCACTTTATAGACTAATCTGTGTTGTCGGTTAATTCTTCTTGAATATAGCCCTTTCATATCACCAACGAGCATTTCATACGGCGGTAGATTTTGAAATGGATTTTCTTCTATTAGTTCTAATAGCTTTTCTACATTTCCCTTTATTACAGGAAACTGTTTTATTTTCTCTTTGTCTTTGATTGCTTGTTTTAAAATTACGATTTTGTATTTCACCATTTGAATTCCACGCAATCTTCAATCTTTGAATTAAGACCATCTACCAAGCGTTCTTTCATTCCAGGAATAGAGCAAAGGTAGAGTGTTTCCATCAGTCCGTTGTACTCCTGTTCGCTTAAAATAACTGCGTTTCCCTTTTTGGTATTCACATTGATAATGTCGTTAAACTCAATAGCTGAATTCAAATAATCAAATAGATTTTTTCTTAAATTCGTAGCATTTGTATTAGTCATACCATCACCTCCGATATGTACATTATAGCGTACGTTAATACTCTTGTCAATAAGAAATATACATAAAAGCGTACGCGTTTGCTGGTTTTAACATACGATTGTAAAATGAATAAATGCATTTATATATTTCATCTAAATCACTCTTCTTGATTGCAGGCAGCATAACAATAGTATTCTGTTTTAGCAAAACATGTCTAAACTTGCGAACGAAAAACATGGAAAAATGTCTATTTAACAAAGGAATTTAAGAAATACAATAGAACATATATTTGAATTACAATAGAGCTGGATGATGGGAATTATTAATTTCGGATTTGTATCTAGGATATTTCATTAGCTGAAATAAATATAGGAAGTGTATACATGTTAAATTCACAGGTAATAAAAGAAAAGTTTAATTATGAAATCTATTCTAATAGTCCTGACGGTATTTTTGTAGCTGACTCAAACGGAAGATATATGGATGTTAACCCTTCTGCATGTGAAATGACAGGCTATACATTTGAAGAACTTGTCGGTATGAGTATACTTGATATACTCCATCCTGACTCGAGAGATGAAGCACTTAACAGGTTTGAGAGCTTGAAATCTAAGGGCAAAACTAGTGGTGAATTTAAATACATTAAAAAAGACGGGGCGATCTATTATATGCAATTAGATGCAGTAGAATTTGAAAATAATAGTTATATCGGCTTTTGCAAAGATACAACTAATCGTAAACTTCATGAAGAAGCCTGCAAAGAACTTGAAATACGAAAGAAGCTGGAAGATGATCTAGTAAAACAAAAAAGACAATTAGAGATTAAGAATGAAGAATTGAAAGCAATCATGGAAAGCATGTCTGATGGTCTATTTATGATGGACAAGAACTATGACTTTACATTTTTAAATCAAGGAGGACAAGATTTTTTCTATAAACCTGAGGCGATAAAAAATGGTACTTCTTTTACACATACAAAATATTATGATATGCAGGGTAAAGCATTATTGGTTGAAGAGATGGTGGGTTCTAGAGTTATAAAAGGTGAAAGAATCAGAAATAGCATAATTAAAGCAGAACGTCCTGATAAAACATTATATTTCAGCACCAGTGGAAATCCTATCTATGATGGACACGGAGAAATAAGCGCTGCAATAATATGTTGTCGAAATATTACAGACCAAGTAGAAAATGAGGAATTGATTTATCAACAACAAGAACAACTACTAAAAGCAGAAAAGGAGAAGAATGAAGCGCTGACAATAGCAATTGAAATGAAAGATGAATTTTTATCAATCATTTCACATGAGTTTAAAACTCCACTGACTGTTATCAATTGTGCAATACAAACAATGGAACTGGCTTGTAGAGATGAATTATCATTAAAAGGAAAAGACTTCATAAAAAAAATCAAGCAGAATGCTTTCAGACAGTTGCGACTAGTAAATAACCTACTTGATATAACACGTGCAAATGCAGGGCAGATTAAGATACTTAAAAGCAGTGTCGACATAGTATTTTTAACAAAATCAATAGTTGATTCAGTCAATACTTATGTACTGCAAGAGGGATTAGAAATTAAATATATACCTGCAATGGAAAAGAAGTTTATGTACTTAGATGAAGAAAAGTACGAGCGCATCATGCTAAATCTTATTTCAAATGCCATTAAGTTTTCACCTAAAGGCAAATCAATTACTGTACGGTTAATGGTGAAAGTAATAAAGAGAAAAAGTAAAATTTGCATAGAAGTAATTGATACAGGTGTGGGTATCCCCAAAGATAAGCAAAGCCTTATTTTTGACAGGTTCGGTCAAGTAGATAGCTCTTTGACAAGAAAAGCAGAAGGAACAGGAATTGGACTATCACTTGTTAAGAAATTCGTTGAAGCACATGAAGGTGAAATAAAGGTTGACAGCGAGATTGGAAGGGGAAGTACTTTCACCATATTATTACCTATAGAGAAAGAGTGCAAAGAAACAGAAACAACAAAACTTCCTGAGCTTAAGGAGAATAGGCTGATTCAATCTGTAGCAATCGAGTTTTCAGATATTTATTTTTAATGAGATACAGGCCTCCTAAAGGAATGAGTAAGTGCTAAAGGAATGAGTAAGTGCCAGGTACAGAACATAAGAACATTTTAAGATAAACATTTACGGATAATACACCTTCTGATAGAATTATTTCAGGAGGTGTATTATATTGGCGAGAGAGTGGAGAGAAGAGTACAATGGTGGAATATATCATGTAATTGCTAGGGGAAATAACAAGGAGTACATATTCAAAGAAAGTATTGATAAGGGTTATTTTATAAAGCTTTTGAAAGAAAGCATGGAAGGTATGAGTTATAAATTATATGGATATGTATTGATGGATAATCACTATCATCTTATAATTCAAGTTTTTGATAAGAAGTTGCAGGAGATAATGCACCAAATAAATAATAAATACAGCAAGTACTTTAACTATAAATTTAAAAGAGTAGGTCATGTATTTCAAGGTAGATACAAATCAACATTAGTTCAAGATGAAAGATATCTAATAAGCTTGATAAGGTACATACATCAAAATCCAATAAAAGCAGGAATGAGCAAGAAAATTGAGGAATACAAATGGAGCAGCGATGTATTTTATAGGATAAATAACAATGAATTCATAACAATAGACACAATATTGGATATGCTTTCGAGTGATAGGAAAGAAGCTATTAGCAAATATGGAGATTACATGCAGCAGGAAGAACAAACAGATTATGACAATATAAAAGTAGTTGGCGAAGAAGCATATCAGATAATGTGTAGTACAAAGAAAAAGGTAGAACATAAAAAGAGGCTGGATGAAATATTAATAGATCAGGAATTAAGCCAGGAGCAATACGAACTAATAAAAGGCGGAAGTAGGAGAAGGGATCTGACAGCATATAAAGTTATCTATGCAATTGAGGCTGCAAGATTAAAATACACACATGTAGAAATAGGAAAAAACATAGCTATGTCAGATGCAGCAGTAAGAAACATGATAAAAAGAGCAAAATAAGTTCTTAAGTTCTGTACTTGACACCATATTCATGAAGAAGTCTGCAACAATAGAATGGGAATAGAAGATAAGCCTGTGATTTTTCCAGGCTTATCTTATGCTTATTCTACCCTATTGTTTATGATCTCCAAAATGGTTTTTCAGCTCAACCTCGTTGAGATTATCGACAAAGTATTTATTCGCCACTAATTCGCTTTCGTGGCACCCTTGTTCATAATACCAGGTTTTCACCAATGCTTCTATTTCTTTGTCTTCCCCCTCCAGCTCTTTTGGATAAACACTAATTAATTCTCCAGATTCTAAATCTCTAAGGCCTACTCTTACTTTTCCTAAAAACTTTCTCATATATAACTCCTTTCGACAAATATATCTTGCTTTTAGATGTCTTAATATAGAATTTGTTATTTGGAAATGTTTATACTAATGATATAATGTATTTGAGAATAATATTCGGAGGATTAAGTTTGAAAAAGGCCTTCGCCTTTTAGCAATTTGATTTTTATGCAGCTAAGCTGCAAGGAAGGGATATGAAAATGATTAAATTAATAAATAAAGATGGATTACTTTGTATTATAAAGGGAAATGGGGATGAAGAAATCTGTAAGTTGGATGAGCTAAAATCCATTAGTATAGAGCAGGACGATATTTTAGTAGAAACAGCCATTGCCGATATTTCATTTGAAATAGAAAGGGTAAAAAGCGGTGAAAGTAGCTCTGGCTGCGGTGGAAGCTGTGGAGGTTGTGGAAGCAAGGCAGAGTAAAGGTTTCAACAATAATAGATGATTTTCATTTGTGAGAATATTGATACATTAAACACTGAAAAACTTTCAGTGTTTAATGTATTTTAACATTTTGTATCCAGCAGGGACTTATAAAAGCTTGCAGTGATAATCCAAAAGCCCCAGTAAAGACTAATTATATATATTAACCATCCAATACAAAACTAAAATACCACTTGTGCAAATTAAAAATAGTACAGTAGCATTATTGTTTTTAATTTGCATATTGCTATATGATATGAGGGAAATAATAGAAAATTTGTTGAATGTATGTATAGGACAAGCAATTATCATATTATAGATAATTGCTATGAATGTTATATATCTTTAAAAGAGATGAAAACTCAGAGAGGAGAATGTCTATATAGCTGCAAGTTATTTTGATGATTTGAGAAAGAAGTTGTAGCAGTAAATTGTATTTTGATTTGGAGGGGTTGCTTTTGGATAGTAATATTATAAACTTATTAGTATTTTCAATACCTGAGGCGGTATTGGTGCTTAATTTATGCCTCAGCTTTCTTAACCAGAAGCATATCTTAAAAAAGACGCTGGCGTATTGTTTTTGTATATTCATTTATTTAGTTTTCATTGCTCCATATTTAAAGCTCCATATGCTATTCATGATTTTTTATGTCCTTACAAGTATTTTGGCAGTCAAAATTTTATATAAGCTGGACTTTTTAAATACTTTGGTTTCGTATAGTCTTGCCTTTGCGATTTATTTTGCTGTTGAAAATATACATGTGCAAATGGTGTTTGGATTGACTAAAATCACTTCTCAGGATTTTATGAAGTTTTCGTTATTTAAAGTGGTAACTTTTTATATTCTATTTGCTGTAATATTTATTATTTCAATATTTATCAGGAGAAAAAAAGTTCATATTATATTAAATACTTCACCTTTTAAGGTGGGTGAATAAAAAGAGTGACATTGAAAAAAGTAATGAGTAAAGAAGCAATTATGTCAATATCTGCAGTAAATATACTTTTAGTAGCATTTCTTGTAAATGACCAGTACAAAACTGTAAAGATAGGCTTCGACGATATTAATGTTGCAGTTTATATGTTTTTTGGAACTATATGTATAATAAGCACCATATTTCAGCTTTTCATAATGAATGAGTTTGTGGAGGGTTTAAAAAGAAAATCTGAATATGACCAAATGAAGTGTCAAATAGCAAGCATGGAAGAATTGAATAAAATGAATAAAATGCAAAGACACGACTATAGAAATCACCTAACGGTTATCAATGGACTGGTACTTTTGGATAAAAAGCAACAGATGAAAGAATATATAGGAAAGTTAATAGAAGAATCTCACAATCAAGGTTTTCAGGTTGAAACTGGGGTAAAAGAACTTGATATACTTTTGGAGGCGAAAAATAAAGAGGCTGATGATAAAGGAATATATTTGGAATGCATAAACGATACCCAGCTTTCTAATTTGATTTTAAGTCCTTTTGCTTTAGTAAAAATATTTAGCAACATAATGGATAATGCCATTCAAGCGCTTAATGATACTAAAAGAGCAGATAAAAGGATTATGTTTTCTATTTTTGAAGATATTGTTTTTTATATTATAACAATATCTAATAATGGAAATAAAATACCTGAAGATGTGGCAACAAAAATTTTCGATCAAGGATATAGCACAAAGGCCAAAGAAGGAAGGGGCTACGGTCTTTACATTGTTAGAAAAACCTTAAATCGATATAATGGAATTGTTGACTTAATAAGTACAGAAGAAGAGACAAAATTCATTATGAGAATACCTAAAATATTACACTAATGTACTTATACTACATAAAGCTGCATTTATACTACATGTTCATTGAACCCCCTCCTCGAAAGATATACTATTACAGTATATTAAGTCGAGAGGGGGTATATAAAAATGAAATTAAAAAAACTCGTTTTAACACCATTTGCACTTATGCTTGTTGCTATAGGCTTTAATGCAGTAAGCCCGATGTGCTTAAGCTGGTATTATAAACCTGAAGTTCCAGAAGATCTTAAATAGGTAAGCATCTTATCCCATCAGTTTAATAAATTGTGCAGCAGCAGCAGGCAATGGAAGACTGTTTAAAGTAACAACTCCAAGGTGCCTGCTTTCAATTTTTTGCAAAACATCTAGTATAAACAATTCTTCTCCAAAGTGGGTTACACATTCGTCGGGCACAAAGGAAATTCCAAGTCCTATTTTAGTCATTTCCACAAGTAAATCAACACTGCCTAGCTCTACTTCAGGCGTTAATTTTATTTTATTTTCTTTTAAAAGCTTATCAAAATACTCTCGGGTTACAGTTGATTTCTCTAGTACTAAGAGAGGATATTTTTCCAATTCAGCTAAATCAACCTTTCTACCTGAAAGCTCTACATATTGTTTTCCTGCCACAAAAACATCTTTGATGGGCTTAGAAATTTTTATGCTAAAAACAGAGTCGTCCATATTTTCCGGCAAATTTACAACACAGAAATCAACGCTTCCTTTTTTTAAAAGCTCTATACATTTAGGCGAAGTTCTATTTGTGATATGCAGTTTGATATTAGGGTATACTTTTATAAAGTCTTTAAAATAAGGCATAAGAAAATATTTGCATATGGTGTCACTAGCGGCAATTCTAATGTCTCCCTGCTCCAGTGAACTCATATCATTTAGTGTTCTTTCCCCTGCTTTTATAAAGTTATATGCTTGTTCAATATGTTTGAAAAGAGCTTCTCCTTCATGGGTTAGCTTCACTCTTTTTGTATTTCTAAAAAAAAGCACACAATTCAGTTGCTTTTCTAGCTGTTTGATAGACTGAGATACAGCTGATTGAGATATAAAAAGCTTCATAGAAGCCTCGGAAAAACTAAGGGTTTTAGCAACATAATAAAAAACCTTATATAATTCAAAACTAACATCCATATATTAGTCCTCCTTATAACTGATATTAATAATATTAATTATTTTAATTAATTATACTATGTTAGAATTTGAGGAACAAGAGAAAAAAAGGAGTGATTTCCATGTTTCGAGCTTATGTTGAGAAAAAAGATGAATTTGCCATTGAAGCTAAGGCTTTGATTTATGATTTGAAATATAACTTAGGCATTTATTCATTAAAAGCTTTAAAGATTTTAAATAGATATGACATAGATGGAATAAATGAAGAAGAATACAAAAGTGCTAGAGATACTATTTTTTCTGAGCCACCTGTTGATCGTGTTTATGATGAAGAATATGATTTTTCCAAAGCGGATAGATTTTTCATAACTGAATATTTGCCAGGACAATTTGATCAAAGGGCAGACTCAGCTGCTCAATGCATTCAAATATTGACGCAAAAGGATAAACCTTTGGTGAAAAATGCAAAGGTCATAGTATTATTTGGAGATATAAGCCAAGATGAATTTACTAGAATAAAGGAATATTATATAAACCCTGTTGAAATGAGAGAAGCAGAAGTTGGGAAACCAAAAAAACTTGAATTTGAACTAGTATTGCCTTCCAAAATAGAAGTGCTTCATGGGCTTATGAATATGGGCAATGAAGAGTTAAGTGAACTTAGAAATAGTCTAGGTTTAGCTATGAGCTTGGAAGACTTTCAATTTTGCCAAGAATATTTCAAAAAGGAAAATAGAGATGCTACATATACAGAGATAAAGGTAATAGATACATACTGGTCTGATCATTGCAGACACACTACCTTTAACACCATTTTAGATAATATCCAGATAGAAGAAGGGACGTATTCAAACATTATAGAAACTGCCTTTCAGCAATATATAAAATCCAGAGAATTTGTTTATGCAGATAAAGAGAAAGCCATTAGTCTTATGGACATGGCTACGATATCTATGAAATCTTTACGAAAGCAAGGTAAACTTCAGGATCTTGAGGAATCAGATGAAATAAATGCTTGCAGCATCATTGTGGAAGCTGACATAGATGGAAAAAAAGAAGAATGGCTTGTAATGTTTAAAAATGAAACCCATAATCATCCAACAGAGATTGAGCCTTTTGGTGGAGCCGCTACTTGTCTAGGTGGCGCTATCAGAGACCCTCTTTCAGGTAGAGCGTATGTTTTCGGTGCCATGAGAGTGACAGGGTCAGCAGATCCAAGAAAGCCTATTGAAGAAACCCTTTCAGGGAAGCTCTCCCAAAGGAAAATAACAACAGGGGCGGCGGCAGGCTATAGTTCATATGGAAATCAAATAGGCCTTGCAACTGGAAAAGTAGTTGAAATATATGATGAAGATTTCGTGGCAAAAAGAATGGAAATAGGAGCTGTGGTTGCAGCCGCACCTAGAGCAAATGTGATCAGGAAATCAGCTGAAGTAGGGGATATAGTAATTTTGCTTGGTGGAAGAACAGGACGAGATGGCTGCGGTGGCGCGACAGGTTCATCCAAAGAGCACGACGAGGAATCAATATTCAATTGCGGAGCAGAGGTGCAAAAAGGTAACCCTCCTACAGAAAGAAAAATACAAAGGTTATTTAGAAAGCCAGAAGTGACTAAAATGATAAAGAAATGCAATGATTTCGGTGCAGGCGGTGTGGCTGTAGCTGTTGGAGAGCTAGCTGATAGTTTACTCATAGACTTGGACGCAGTACCAAAAAAATATGAGGGCTTGGATGCTACTGAGCTGGCTATTTCTGAATCTCAAGAGAGAATGGCGGTAGTAGTTTCACTTGATGATAAAGAAGAATTTTTAAAGGCTGCAGCCATTGAAAATATTGAAGCGGCCCAGATTGCAGAAGTTACGGACAATGGAAGATTAACCATTCTTTGGAATGGAATACGTGTAGCTGATTTGGCTAGAGATTTCTTAAATACCAATGGGTTAAGGCAAAAGGCTGACGTTATGGTTAAAGCTCCAAAAAAAGAAAACGCATACTTTGAGTGTTTTACAGAAAATAATCCAATTTTAGACATAGAAAAAAGATGGTTAGCTAATTTGTCAGATTTGAATGTGTGTAGTCAAAAGGGTCTTGTGGAAAGATTTGATAGCACAATAGGCGCAGGAACTATACTGATGCCATTGGGTGGAAAATATCAAAATACGCCTCAAGAAGGCCTTGCTATGAAGCTTCCTGTACTTCAAGGAGATACAGATACAGCGGTGCTTATGAGTTATGGATATGATCCTAAGCTTTCAAAATGGAGTCCTTTTCACGGAGCCATGTATTCTATAGTGGAAGCATCATCGAAGATTGTTGCTTTAGGGGGCGGCTATAAAGATATCAGGTTAACATTGCAAGAGTACTTTGAGAAGCTTGGCAAAGATTCCACTAAATGGGGCAAACCATTCAGTGCGTTACTGGGCGCTTGTTATGCTCAGGAGAAACTTGGTATCGCAGCCATTGGTGGAAAAGACAGCATGTCAGGAACTTTTAAGGATTTGAATGTACCCCCAACTTTAGTAGCCTTTGCACTAGCTATAGCGGATGCAGAAAAAGTTATTTCCCGAGAGTTTAAAAAGGACAACAGTAAAGTAGTATTGCTCCCCGTAAAAGTCCTTGAAGATGGAAGTCTGGATTTTGATATATTAAAAGACAATTTTGATCATGTTTCAAAATTAATAATCCGAGGTGATGTTTTATCTAGTTCAGCTGTAGCCATGGGTGGAATAGCAGCGGCTGTCAGTGAGATGTGTTTTGGAAATATGATAGGGTTTAATTTTGAAAAGGGAATAAATCCTGATGAGCTATTCATTCCTAAATATGGGTCAATCATTTTAGAGGTGTCTGAAGATGCAGATTTATCAGATATTCCACACCTTGTTTTAGGTCATACAGCTAGTACCAGGATGATTGAAATTAAAGATAAATATATTAATTTAAGAGTTGCATATGAAGCTTGGACTACACCTTTAGAAAAGATATTTCCTACAAAAGCAGAAGATTTAAAAGGAAATATTGATATACCCCTTTATACTTCTAAAGGTTACAAGAAACCTTCTGGGAAAATTGGAAAGCCTAGAGTACTGATACCAGTATTCCCTGGAACAAACTGTGAGTACGACACCAGAAAAGCCTTTGAAAAAGCAGGGGCGCAAGTCAATAATTTGGTAATCAGAAATAACAGTACAAAGGATATAGAAGAATCAATAGAAGAATTAAGAAGAGAGATCCAATCATCCCAGATTATAGCTCTTTCTGGTGGCTTTAGTGGAGGCGATGAGCCTGACGGATCTGGAAAATTCATGGCTACAGCTTTTAGAAATGCCAAAGTAAAAGAAGCTGTCATGGAGTTAATAAAAAACAGAGATGGATTGATCATTGGAATATGCAATGGTTTTCAGGTCTTAATAAAGCTTGGGCTTTTACCATATGGTGAAATAATGGATATGAATGAAAACAGTCCAACTTTGACCTATAATAAAATTGGTAAACATATGTCTTGTATGGTAAAGACTAAAGTAGTATCCACATTATCTCCTTGGCTTTCAAAAGTAAAGGCTGGAGATACCCACACTATAGCTATTTCTCATGGAGAAGGCCGCTTTGTGGCAAATGATCAGGTAATACAAAATCTGATAAAAAATGGGCAGGTGGCAACCCAGTATGTTGATTTTAATAATAATGCCACCTATGATATAAATTTTAATCCAAATGGTTCTACTTATGCTATAGAAGCCATCACAAGCATAGACGGCAGAATATTTGGAAAAATGGGACATTCTGAGCGGATAGGAAAAGGAGTTTGCAGCAATATAGCTGGTGTTAAAGATCAGAAAATATTTGAAGCAGGCGTGGGATATTTTTCCTAGCAATACATATATAATTAAAAAATATTTGTTTATAGTACGAATATGTACGAATTAAAATTAAATATTTTTTAATAATGTACGAATTATGATTGACCTTGGATATTTATAGTGCTAAATTAGTATTAAGGAGGCGATTTGTTTGGAAAAACAAAATTTTCATAGACCAAAAGCAGCTGTAATTATGGGCAGTGATTCTGACTTGCCTGTAGTGAGAAAGGCTATAGAGGTTCTAAAAAGATTTGATGTAGATTTTGAAGTAAGCATACTTTCAGCTCATAGAACTCCGGATATAGCGGCTGAATATGCAAGGAATGCTGAGGCAAGGGGCATTGAAGTTATTATAGCAGCTGCTGGCAAAGCGGCACACTTGCCAGGCGTTATAGCTGCGTATACAACACTTCCTGTAATAGGACTTCCCATTAAATCTTCAACCCTGGATGGACTAGATTCGCTACTCTCCATTGTACAAATGCCTTCGGGTATTCCAGTAGCCACTGTTGCCATAGATGGTGCGCAGAATGCAGGATTATTGGCAGTTCAAATGCTTTCTATAAAATATGATGCTCTTAAAAATGCGCTTAAAGAATATAAAAAAGAGTTAGAAAAAGAAGTTTTAGATAAAAACAATAAAATACAACAGGAGGAATATAAATGAAAAAACTTGATATGATCTATGAGGGAAAGGCTAAAAAGGTATATAAGACAGAGAACGAAGAGCTATGTATTATTGAATACAAGGATGATGCTACAGCACAAAACGGCTTAAAAAAAGGTACTATTGTGGAAAAGGGCATTATGAACAACAAGATTGCAAATCATTTGTTTAAAATCCTTGAAGAAAAAGGCATTAGAACGCATCATGAAAAGCTTTTAAATGATAGAGAAGTTCTTGTAAAACGAGTAACCATAATTCCTTTGGAAGTTCTTGTTCGAAACTATGCGGCAGGCTCTCTTTCCAAGAGACTTGGAATAGAAGAAGGGGTTAAGCTTGGTGTAACAGTACTTGAGTTTTGCTATAAAAATGATGAACTAGGAGATCCAATGATCAATGAATATCATATAAAAGCAATGAATCTTGCAAATGAAGATGAAGTAGAAAAGATTAAGGACATGGCCTTTAAGATAAATGACTATTTAACTGATTATATGAAGCAAAAAGGAATAATGCTTGTTGATTTTAAGTTAGAGTTTGGAAAGACTTCTAGCGGTGAAGTGATTTTAGCTGATGAGATATCTCCAGACACTTGCAGACTTTGGGACGATGTTACCCATGAAAAGCTTGACAAGGATAGATTTAGAAGAGACATGGGAAAAGTAGAAGAAGGCTATCAAGAAGTAGCAAGAAGATTATTAGGAGAAAACTAACATGTGGATGGATGATGAAGAAATTGATAAGCTTCATGAGGAATGCGGAGTAATTGGCGTATATGACAGAGGAAATATAAATTCTGCTAGGATGGCATACTATGGACTTGTGGCGCTTCAACATAGAGGCCAGGAAAGTGCAGGGATTGCAGTTAATAATGATGGCATGATTACATGCTACAAAGAAATGGGTCTAGTATCCAAAGTATTTGACCAAAAGATACTAGATCTTCTAAATGGGGATATGAGCATTGGACATGTTAGATACTCAACCACGGGAGAAAGCTTTGTAACAAATGCTCAACCGCTGGTTGTAAAATATAAAAATGGAAGCCTGGCTCTAGCTCATAATGGAAATTTGATTAATGCGGATGAGCTTAGAGAAGACCTTGAAGATCAAGGCATGATTTTTACTACTTCCATAGATTCGGAAGTCATTGCCTGCCTAATAGCGAAGAATTATAAAGGTAATATTCAAGAAGCCATCATTAAAACAATGGATGTAATAAAAGGCGCCTATGCCCTTGTGATCATGACGGGTGATAAGCTAATAGGAGTAAGAGACAAGCATGGAATGAGGCCGTTGGTTCTTGGAAAATTGGAAAACGGTTATGTATTGGCTTCTGAAACTTGTGCCCTTGATACCGTAGGAGCTGAGTTTGTAAGAGATATTGAACCGGGAGAGATCATCACAATAGATAAAAATGATTATGCCAGCATAAATGCAAGAACGGATCAAAAGAAGGCTTCTTGTTTGTTTGAATATATTTATTTTGCAAGACCTGATAGCATTATGGACGGAATGAGTGTATATATAGCTAGAGAAAATGCAGGAAGAATATTGGCTATAGAACAACCAGCAGATGCTGATATCGTCATATCAGTACCTGACTCTGGAACTCCTGCTGCAATAGGCTATGCCAATGCTTCAGGAATACCTTATAGCATAGGACTTATAAAGAATAGATATATAGGTAGGACTTTTATTCAGCCATCTCAATCAAAGAGAGAAATGGGTGTCAAACTAAAGCTTAATCCTTTGAAACATGCAGTGGCTGGAAAACGGGTGGTTATGGTAGATGACAGCATAGTAAGGGGAACCACCAGCAAAAAAATAGTTCAAGCACTAAGAGATGCAGGTGCGAAGGAAGTCCATGTGAGAGTTGCTTCTCCCATGGTTAAGCATTGCTGCTATTTTGGAATAGATACGCCAGTGCAAAAAGAGCTAATAGGCGCTAATAATGAGTTAGATATCATATGCGAAAAAATTGGAGCAGACAGTGTAGGTTTTTTAAGCCTAGAGGGAATAAAGGAATCAGTAAATAGTACAGGAGAGGGCTACTGCACCGCATGCTTCTGTGGAAATTATCCAATGGAAATGCCAAAATCATAGGTTATCAAGCGAAGCTTGAAAAAATTAGGAGGACTAAGGTAATGGATGAAAAGTTGACATACAAAGACGCTGGAGTAGATGTTGAGGCAGGCTATGAAGCAGTTAAACTTATGAAGCAACACACCAAAAAAACTATGATTCCAGGTGTGTTGGGAGGATTAGGAAGCTTTGGCGCTATGTTTGAGTTGCCAAAGAATGAATATGAGAATCCTGTAATGGTATCTGGAACCGATGGAGTTGGGACCAAGCTACAAATCGCTTTCATGATGGACAAACATGATACCATTGGTATAGATTGTGTCGCCATGTGTGCAAATGATGTGGCTTGTCAAGGAGCAAAGCCTCTGTTTTTTCTCGACTATATAGGTACAGGAAAGCTCCAGCCTAATAAAGCTGCAGATATAGTAAAGGGTATTTGTGATGGCTGTGTAATGGCGGGATGCGCTTTAATAGGCGGAGAAACAGCTGAAATGCCTGGCTTTTATAAGGATGAAGAGTATGACCTAGCAGGTTTTAGCGTGGGAATAGTAGAAAAAGCAAAAATAATAAACGGCTCTCGAATTCAAGAGGGTGATGCAATAATAGGCATAGCTTCCAGTGGAATACACAGCAATGGATATTCATTAGTCAGGAAGCTTTTTTTTGAACGGAACAATTACAGTCTGAGCCATAAATTTGAAGAACTTGATTCCACCTTAGGAGAAGAGTTGTTAAAGCCTACTAAGATTTATGTAAAAAACATAATGAAACTTATAGAGAGTTTTGATGTAAAAGGGATAGCGCATATTACAGGCGGTGGTTTCATTGAAAATATTCCTAGAGTGATACCTGAAGGCTTGAAAGCAGTTATTAATACTGCAAGCTTTAAAGTTTTACCTATATTTGAAGTGATGCAAAAGCTTGGCAATATTGAATATAGAGAGATGTTTAATACCTTCAATATGGGGATTGGTCTTGTAGTTGTAGCCCCAAAAGTAGATGCCCACAATCTTTTAGAGCATCTTTCTGAAAATGGAGAAACTGCTTATTTGATTGGAGAAATTGCAAAAGGCCACGGAGGAATAGAGCTTTGGCAAAGGTAAAAATTGCAGTTCTTGTTTCAGGAAATGGAAGCAATTTGCAGGCGTTGATAGATCATGTAGAAAGCGGCTATATAAATGGAGAAATAGCTGTGGTAATATCCGATAAAAAAGATGTTTATGCTTTGGAAAGAGCCAAGAACCATGGAATTATGACTGTGGTTTTGGATAAAAAGGAATATGGTAGTAATGAGGACTTAAACAGAGGTTTAAAATATGTATTGAAAAGCATGAATATTGACCTTGTTGTATTGGCTGGATTTTTAACTATATTGAGTTCAGATATTGTTAAAGTCTTTGAAGACAGAATAATCAATATACATCCTTCTCTGATACCATCCTTTTGCGGACCAGGATTATATGGACAAAAGGTGCACAAAGCTGCATTGGAATATGGGGTAAAGGTATCTGGCGCTACGGTACATTTTGTAGATGAAGGTACCGATACAGGAAAGATCATATTACAGGAAGCGGTACCAGTTATGGATGATGATACTCCAGAAACCCTAGCTGCAAGGGTGCTAGAAGTAGAACATAGGATACTACCAAAGGCAATAAAAATTATAATCGAAAGGCAACAGTAGGGGTGGACGTCTCTGTCCACCCGAAACCATACATAGGGACGATTCAAGAATCGACCGAAAAAGGAGGCTCAAACATATGAAAATCAAACGCGCACTTATCAGCGTTTCTGATAAAAGTGGGATTGTTGAATTCGCTCAGGAATTGATTAAGATGGGTGTAGAGATCATTTCTACAGGTGGAACTGCAAAAGCATTGACAAATGCAGGCGTAAAGGTCACTGGCATATCAGAGGTGACTGGATTTCCTGAATGTCTTGACGGACGAGTAAAGACACTACATCCACGGATTCATGGTGGGCTTCTTGCTTTAAGAGATAATGATGGACATATGAGTACGTTAGAAAGTTTACATATAGAACCAATCGATATGGTGATAGTGAATTTATATCCTTTTAGAAAAACAATTGAGAAAGCTGATGTTGGTTTGGAAGAAGCTATTGAAAATATTGATATCGGTGGTCCTTCTATGTTAAGGGCTGGCGCTAAGAATTATAGATTTGTAACAGTTGTAGTTGATCCAATAGATTATGAAATAGTTCTTTATGAAATGAAGAATATTGGAGACGTGACAGAAAATACAAAGTTTAAATTGGCTTCAAAGGTTTTTGCCCATACTGCCCATTATGACACTTTAATAGCTTCATACCTATGGCAAAAAGCCGAAATGGAAAAGTATCCAGATATTATAACCATGACTTTTGAAAAAGCGCAAGACTTAAGATATGGAGAAAACCCTCATCAAGGCGCTGCATATTACAAAGAAATTAAGAATAACAGCGGTACCATTGCGGGTTCAGAACAACTTCATGGCAAGGAGCTTTCCTTCAATAATATAAACGATGCAAACGCAGCACTATTGGCTTTGAAAGAATTTGGCACTCCAGCTGTGGTGGCAGTGAAGCACGCAAATCCATGCGGTGTAGGAATAGGCGATAATATATATGAAGCCTACATGAAATCATATAACGCAGATAAGATATCCATATTTGGAGGCATTATTGCACTTAATAGGGAAGTAGACGAAAAAACAGCAGAAGAAGTGAATAAGATATTTGTTGAGATTATAATAGCTCCTTCATATACTATTAAAGCATTGGAAACATTAAAGAAAAAGGCGAATATACGGATTATGAAACTGGAAGATATTAGTTTTAAACAAAATGAAAATATAGATATGAAAAAAGTAGGAGGGGGTCTCTTACTTCAAGATAGTGACGATTATGAGGTAGAACCAGATGAACTTCAATATGTGACTGAAAAAACTCCAACGGAAAATGAGTTGGAAGATCTTCTGTTTGCATGGAAAGTAGTAAAGCATGTGAAGTCTAATGCCATTGTAGTTGCAAAAGATGGAATGACTTTAGGCATAGGGCCAGGACAAGTAAATAGGATTTGGGCGGCACAATCCGCCATAGAAAGAGCTGGAGACACCTCAAAGGGAGCAGTAATGGCATCAGATGCTTTCTTCCCCTTCGATGATGTAGTAAATGCAGCAGCTCAAGCCGGAATAAAAGCAATAATACAACCCGGCGGCTCAATAAATGATCAAAAGTCAATAGATGCTTGCAATAAACTAGGTATAGTAATGGTGTTTACGGGAGTACGTCACTTTAGGCATTAGGAGGTGAAAACATGAAAATTCTAGTAATCGGCTCAGGTGGTCGTGAGCATGCGTTGGTGTGGAAGATTGCTCAGAGTCCTCGAGTTGAAAAGATCTATTGTGCCCCTGGTAATGGTGGTATTGGAGAGATTTCTGAGTGTATTGACATAAAAGCTGATGATGTTGACGGACTCTTAAGATTTGCGCTTTCCCATGATATAGATTTGACAGTTGTAGGTCCTGAAGTAGCACTTAGCTTGGGAATTGTGGATGTATTTATGGAGAATAATCTTAGAATATTTGGACCTAATCAAAAAGCTGCTATGCTTGAAGGCAGTAAAGCCTTTTCTAAAGATTTCATGCAAAAGTATCAGATTCCTACTGCTAAATATAAAAATTATGATGAAGCCAGTGAGGCTTTGCGTGATATAGATGATTTTGGTTATCCACTTGTGATTAAAGCAGATGGATTGGCTGCAGGCAAAGGTGTAATCATAGCAAAGGATAGGGCTGAAGCAGAGGATGCCATCAAGGATATTATGGGAGATAAGAAGTTCGGTATTGCTGGAAATATTATAGTAGTTGAAGAATTTCTTCAAGGAGAAGAAGCTTCTATACTTGCATTCGTAGATGGGAATGTAGCAATTCCAATGGTCAGTGCGCAAGATTACAAAAGAGCATTAGATGATGATAAAGGCTTAAATACCGGAGGTATGGGAGCCGTTTCACCCGCATTTTACTATAATGATGAAATTGCTGAAATAGTGAAAAAAGATATCATTGATAAGACAATGGAGGCCTTTAAAGCTGAAGCTATTGAATATAAAGGGGTTCTTTACTTTGGATTAATGCTTACAAAAGATGGCCCAAAGCTATTAGAGTACAATGCTCGCTTTGGTGATCCGGAAACAGAAGTAGTCTTGATGAGACTAGAAACAGATCTGATAGATATAATGGATGCAGTTATTGACGGAGCATTAGAAGATACAAGTATTAAATGGAGCGATGATAGTGCCGTATGTGTTGTCATGGCATCAGGAGGATACCCTGAAAGTTATAATAATGGATTTGAAATAAAAGGGTTAACCCTCAATAGCTCTAATGGTGTTGTTTTTCATGCTGGTACAGCAATAAAGAATGGAAAAATAATAACCACAGGGGGCAGAGTGCTTGTTGTCAGCGCACTTGGAGAAACTACCAAACAAGCCCGAGAAAGAGTATATGAAATGGCATCAAAGATAGACTTTGAAAAAGCTTTTTACAGAAAAGATATAGGGATGAAAAAAGGACTCTGAATAAATTAATATTATAAAACCAGCCTGCTTTTATAAACATTTGCCAATTATGTAGAACTTCGTATAAAAATGTATTATAGTTGTATATAGTAAGAATTTTTATATTTCATGAGGGGGATAAATTGTGAACAAGTTTCTAAAAAATTGGTCATTGGTGCGGGGGATACTAATATTGTCCATAATGAGTTTATTTTCAGTATTGCTAATTGGGGGCTTGGGCATATATGATATGGCAAAGATTAACCAAAACATTGAATCAATGTATGCAGACAATTTAACTCCTATTGCTGATTTGGGGGTTATAAACAAAAATGTATTAAGCATGAAATATAATATTTCTGAAGCAATCAATAATGGATATCATATAAATCTTTATGATGAACTTGCTAGGTTTGAAGAAGAGAATAGTAAACTTATAGAAAAGTTTAAAAATGGTAACATTGAAAATGATGAAAAAGAGTTACTTGACAATTTTAAGAGTAAGTATATGTCCTATACAGGCGTTTGGAAAAGCATGAAAGGAACTATTGAAAATGGAGGAGAAATTACCGCTAATTATAAAAGTCAGTTTATGAAGCTTGGCGATGAAACGACCACAACCTTGGACAGTTTGGTGCAATATAATCAGTATTTGGCCAGTGAGCTTAATGATGAGGCAACAAGGGTTTTTCAGACAAGCAATAAACTTATAATGCTGGTTTTTGTCTTGACATTGCTAATGGTATCGTTGCTTTCTGCAGCTATTATTCTTGTGGTAAGAAGTTCTTTGAAAGATATTGATAAAGTTATAAAAACAGTAGCAGAAGGGGACTTTAGCATAAAGTTTGATACCAGCAATAAAAATGAGTTTGGAAGAATGAAAAAGGCATTAGGAGCTATGATTTCCAATATTTCACACATGATGAGCACGGTAAATAGTAGTTCTGAGAAAATTAGCGAAAACTCAGACGCTTTGGCAGCGGTTTCACAGCAAATGACTGCTTCATCCCAGGAAGTGGCCAATGCAATAACTGAGGTGGCTAAAGGGGCACAAAATCAAGCAGAAGAATTGACAGATATGAGCAGCATCGTACATAAATTTGCCAAGGAGTTAGACACAATAGTAGCTTCTATAAAGGAAGTGGACGATAATGCAAGAAATACAGACAAAAAGGCAAATGAAGGAAATATAAAGCTTCAAGCATTAGCAGATTCTATACAAAGCATTAATACTGCTTTTCGTGAAGTAAGCGATAAAATTACAACACTTGGAGCTAGCATAAAAGGCATAAGTGATATCACAGATGCAATAAACAATATAGCAGATCAGACAAACCTCCTTGCATTAAATGCTGCTATTGAAGCGGCGAGGGCTGGTGAATCAGGAAAAGGCTTTGCGGTAGTTGCAAATGAGATCAGAAAGCTTGCAGAACAATCTAAAACTTCATCATCTGATATAAATCAATTGATTTTAAATATTTCTGGAGAAGCATCTGTGGCGGTAAATACTTCCCAAAAAGTAATCAAAGACTTATCAACTCAAATGGAGACCATTGATAATACAGTTGAGTCTTTTAGAGAAATAATATACTCTATATCAGAAATCCTACCTAAGATAGAGAATATAAGCAGCGCAACAGATAGAATAAATGAACAAAAGAATACAATCATGGAAAAGGTAGAAAGCGCGTCGGCGGTTGCAGAGGAAGCTTCAGCTACAGCAGAAGAGATAACAGCCTCTGCAGAAGAAATGAGTGCATCATCCCAGGAAGTTGCATCAACCGCTCAAAATTTAACAGGTATAACACAAAATATGCTTGATGAACTAAGAAAATTTAAATTATAATTGATTTACAAAGAGGAATGAAATAAATGACAAAAATATGGGATGACAAAAAATATGACTCCCTAAACTATTTTCTTAGAGAAAAATTCGGTGAAAAAGTATTTAAGATTTCTTTAGATGCTGGATTCACCTGCCCTAATAGAGATGGAACACTTTCAAAGGCTGGCTGCATATTTTGCAGTCCGAGAGGGTCAGGAGACTTTTGTGGATCTGAAACAAATCTAATAGAGCAGTTTCACCAAGGAAAAGCAATGATGAACAAAAAGTGGAAAAAGGGAAAATACATCGTATATTTCCAAGCCTATACCAATACTTATGCAGACGTAGCTACGTTGCGTGAAAGGTATTACAGTGTACTTGGAATGGAAGATGTGGTTGGTATCGCTATAGCAACGCGACCTGATTGTCTTGCAGAAGAAGTATTAGATCTTTTAAGCGAAATAAATGAGAAAACATATCTTTGGGTGGAGCTTGGACTTCAAACCATACACGAAGATACAGCTGATTTTATTAATAGAGGATATACACTAGATACATATATAAGTGCTGTAAAAGCGCTAAAGGCTAGAAACATTGAGGTAGTGACACATGCAATACTTGGACTTCATGGAGAAGATAAGACAAGGATGCTTCAAACCATAGATTTTATAGGAAATACTGGAACTCAAGGAATTAAAATTCATCTTTTGCATATCATAAAAGGTACTCAGCTTGCAAAGTTTTATGAAAGTGGAGCTGTGGAGGTGCTAGAGAAGGCTGAATATGCAGACCTTATTATAGACTGTTTAGAAATACTTCCAGAAAATATGGTTATCCATAGAATAACAGGTGATGGTCCCAGAGCTACTTTAATCGCTCCATTATGGAGCATAAAGAAATGGGAAGTAATAAACACCATAGAAGATAGGTTTATCATTAGAAATACATGGCAAGGTAAGTTTTACAAGGAGAAACCTGCTATTATGGCTCTTTTTTCAGGGTTGTAGATATTTTACCATTATGATATAATATTAACATTAATGGAGGTGTATGGATTGAAAAAAATTACAAAAATATTAGTATTCGTATTGGTAGCAACTATGCTAGTAGGAATATTTGCAGGGTGCTCGCCGACTCCCGAAGGCAAGGCGGTATTAAATGCTATTATTAAATCACAGGATATTAAGTCCATGGAGTCAAAAGCAACTTTTAAGATTAACTTTGACGCTTCAGGGGTTTCACCAGAGCAAAAACCTACGGTGGATCAGGTAAAGGCCTATGTTAACGGAGCAGAAATCTTTGCGAATACAAAGACGATTATGACAGATAAACTAGCGGTAAAAGGGAAAATAGATCTTGGTGTGAATGTTGCTGGAATGTCAGTACAAACTTCTGCGTGGGTTGATACAGATATGACTGGCGAAAAGATGAAGATTTATGAAGTGTTTCAAATTCCAGCCATGCTTGCAGGCTTTATGCCGCAAAAATATGTAGGCAAAGAGTATCTGGTGATGGATTTTGAAAAGATGATGAATATGCCGGAGTTCAAGGAAGAAATGAAGGGAATGGACTTTAGCAAGGTGATGGACTTCAGTAAAGAAATGAGCTTAGGAATGGTAGACTTTATGAAGGAATATGCTGCTCAGTATAATCCAGGCTTTGAGTACATAAAAGATATGGGTGAGCAGGAAGTAACTACACCAGTTGGTAAGGAACTAGCTCATATTTACCAGGTTAAGTTAGATGATAAAATGGCTAAAAAACTTTTGAGATATTCAGTTACAAATATGGCAGAAAACGAAAAAGTAATGGCTTTTGTAAAAGATTACATGGATATGATGGTAGGCATGACAGGCGCTTCTATGGGTGTAGAAGAAAAGAAAGAAATGGACAAAATGCTTAAAGATATGGAAGCTGGAGTACCAGCTTTCGTGACTGAGTTTAATAAGGCTATGGATAAAATTGAAAACGTACAGTTTATAGCTGAAGAAGGTATTGTGATAAACTACGCCATCAATAAAGATGGGTATATGATCAAAGAAAATGGAAAGCTAAACTTCGTGTTTGATATGGCTGAACTTTCAAAGATTGAAGGAAGCCAAGTTAGTGAAATTGGAGTATATAATATAGGTATTGATTATAACTCGGATATATACAATATAAACAAAGTAACAGCAATAGAGTTTCCAGAAGTTACAAAAGAAAACTCTATTGACTATGTTGATATGATGAAGGATATCATGGCTTCTAGCAAACCAGAAGTAATGCCCAATAAAAGCATAGAGATTGGCAAGAGCGTTACAATAACACAGCAAGGTAAAACTTATATACCAGGAAGAAAAGCTGCAGAATTGTTAAAATGCCAATATGTATACTCAAAGGGGGCAGCAACAATCACATATAATGGAAATACAGTGATTGTAAAGCCAAATGAAACTAAATTGAAATTCAATGGTCAAGAAGTAGATTTTGGGCAAATAAACGGTTTCTTAAAATCAAACACGTTCTATGTTTTGCCTGATATATATGAAATGCTCGGAGTAAAAATAATAGTAAAATAGATTTATAAAGGAATGGTGTCGAATTTTTTCGACACCATTCTTTTTCGACATATTTTGCTTTATAGTTGCTTAAATACGTGATATACTGTAATAAATTATATATTTATGTAAACATGTCACTATATAAAAGGAGCAACCCTATGAAGTTGAAGCGACTACTTAGCACTATTATATTATTAACATTTTTGTGTACAAGCATAAATGCTGTAGGTATCCAAACTGCCGCATCTACTAAAATTTTTGATATAAAGAAGGTATATAATACGCCTAGTCTTTATAAGACTCAGAATGAGATGCTTAAAGCTTTAAACCAAGAATATAAGGATTTTACAGAAATCAAGGTGATAGGAAAAACTGTTGAGGGCAGAGATATTATGGCTTTTAAAGTAGGAAGAGGTACCAAATCTGTTTTTATAAATGGGTCTCATCATGCAAGAGAGAATATGACCACAATGCTTATTTTGAATCAGATAGAGAATTTGTGTACGAGCTATGTGAATGGAACAAAGTACAATGGCAAGACATATAAGGAGACACTAGATGCTATGGCTATTTGGTTTGTTCCTAACGTGAACCCAGATGGAGTAGAATTAGCAAGAAGCTATAATATAAAGAATGCTGAAATTAAGGACTATCCTGTATTTGCGAACTCTGTCTCTGAAAAAAAGAGTTTTAAAGCAAATGCCAGAAATGTTGATCTTAACAGAAATTATGATACAAACTGGGATAACATTTTCGACAGAGAAAAGTATTATCCTGGATCAAAACCTTTTTCTGAACCTGAAACTCAGGCCATAAAGAAATTTTGTGAAGATATGAAGTTTGATGGTACAATAGCATATCATTCCTCAGGGCAGATCCTGTTTTGGCATTACGACCAAGGAGCCAAGGAAGAAGCAAGAGATGGACAAATTGCAAAGGATTTGAAAAAGATAACGGGATATTTGCTTGTTCCGAAATGGTATACACTGACAAGCAAGGGCCTACAACCAAATGGCGGCAAATACTCAGGTGGAGGCTATAAAGACTGGTTTGTACAAGAATTTAAAAAGCCAGGTTTTACTTTGGAAGTCGGGAGAGCGTCAAGTCCACTAAGCTTAGATGAATACAGCGAAATATGGAATGATAATAAAAATGTGCCTATTTATTTTTCTGATAAAGCGTACAAGCTTTTTGGTTCAGTAAAACCAACAACGGAACAAAAACAACTAATTAGAAAAGTAAATTCATATTATTGCTTTTTAGTAAAAATGTTATTATAATTAGAATGAATAACTATTAGAATTTTAACTGCAACATCCTCATAAAATAAGATGATATCAAATTTTATGAAAAGAGGATGTTGCATGATTTTATATAGAAAAATGTATTTAGAAAGGATAATTTTAATATTGGCATTATTGATTGGTATGATTTCATCACCCGTTGAAGCAGCAAATAACAATGATGAGTTGATTTTAGGTAAAGCATATCACGGCTTTACGCTGGCTGATACAAAAACCATAGAGGAAATACAGTCTACTGCTTATGTTTTCATACATAAACAAAGTGGCGCTAGACTTTTATATCTAAAAAATGAAGATGATAATAAGGTTTTTTCCATTGCCTTTAGAACTCCGCCTGAGGACGACACAGGGGTTCAACATATAATGGAACATTCAGTGCTCTGCGGCTCTAAGAAATATCCTGTGAAGGATCCTTTTTTACAAATGAGCAAGCAATCCTTGAGCACTTTTTTGAATGCCCTGACTTATCCAGATATGACCATGTATCCTGTGTCAAGCAGAAATGATAAGGATTTTAGAAATCTTATGGATGTATACCTTGACGCTGTTTTATATCCGAATGTATACAAGAATGAAAAGATTTTCATGCAGGAAGGCTGGCATTATGAGCTTGATTCAAAAGACGATGAACTTTCCATCAAAGGAATTGTATACAATGAAATGAAAGGCTCTTACTCTTCGCCTGAAGAAATACTTTTTAATACCATAAGAAAAACACTTTATCCTGATACACCCTATAGACATGACTCAGGTGGCAATCCTGAAAAGATACCGACCCTTAGCAGAGAAAAGTTTTTGAAGCTCCACAGTGAGTATTATCATCCTTCAAACAGCTATATATATTTATATGGCGACATAGATATAATGGATCATTTGAAATACATAAATGACTCTTATCTAAAGAAGTTTAAGAAAATAAATATATATACCAAAGTACCTATACAAATACCCTTTAAAGAAAGACAAACTGTGACGAATGAGTACCCAGTTCTGACTATGGATGATACAAATAAAGGGACTTACCTAGCCCTTAGCTTTGTAGTAGATAATATACTCAATAAAGACAATATGATTATAATTGATATTTTAAATCACTTGCTTTTAGGAAGCCCTGGTTCTCCATTAAAGAAGGCGCTGATAGAAGCAGATTTTGGAGATAATGCATATGGAGATTTTGACACATATATGCAGCAGCCCATGTTCACTATAGTGGTTGAGAACTCAGAGGAAAAGCATGCAAAAGAGTTTCAACAGGTAGTACAGACAACCTTAAAGAAAATAGTAAAAGAAGGCTTTGATAAAAAGCTAATCGATTCAAATCTAAATAGTTATGAAGTGAACCTTCATGCAAGCAATTCAGCAGCAGACAAAGGGCTGACCTATAACGATGACTGCATGAAAAGTTGGCTGTATGATGGAGATCCTACTTCCTTCCTAGAGTTGCAATCGACTATAGAGTCAATGCGTAAGAATATGAATGTTCATTATTTTGATAAATATATAGAGGACTTTTTTATAGATAACAATCATTCAGCGATGGTGATATTAAATCCAAACCCTGGCATGGAAGAACGACAGCACAAAAACATAAAGGATAGTCTGGCTAGAACTAAATCCCAAATGAACGAAGAACAGCTGGAGACTATTATAAAATCCACAAAGGAATTGAAAAAGTGGCAAAATAAATCGGATACAAAAACAGCACTGCGAAAAATTCCTTCACTTTCTAGAAATGAGCTAAAAAGAGAAGTGGAAGAAATACCAATCGAGAGAAGAGAAGAAAATGAAATAAGGATATTGAACCATCCCATGTATACCAATGGCTTGGCATATTTAGATATGTATTTTGATGCTTCCAAAGTGCCTCAAGATAAAATACTTTACCTTCACTTGCTATGTGAAATGCTGGGGCAAGTAAGCACTGAAAAACAAGGATATATTAATCTTTCTAATGAAATAAATATGTACACTGGAAGCCTGGATATTGGTATGAGAACCTTCTCTAAATATGGAAACGATGGCATATATTATCCAAAGCTTAATGTAGCTGCTTATTCCTTAGAAGAGAAGCTGCCCCAAACCCTAAAGCTGATTGGAGAAATAGTAGCCAACAGTAAATTTAGCGACTCAAGGCGAATCCATGGACTTATAAAAGAAGCGAAGTCAGAGATGCAAGGTAAAATATCAGAAGAAAGCTTGATGATTGCAGCCAAAAGAACCTTCTCCTATTTTTCACCTGTGGAGAAATATAATGAATACGGTATGCTTCCATACTATTATTTCCTTTGTGATTTGGATAAGAATTACTCGAAGAAGAGCAAGGAAATAGCGGCAAACTTGAAGGAAGTGGCCAATACTGTGTTAAATAAAGATCGTCTTATAGTTAGCATTACAGCTGATGAACCTATATATAAAACGTTTAAAGACAATTTTAAGTTCTTTGCAGAACAATTAAAAGATTCAAATGTGCAAGAGTCAAACTACGCCTTTGCATATGACGAAAAAAATGAAGGGCTCATGATTCCAAGCAAAGTACAATATGTTGTGAAAGGCTATAATTTTAAAAAGTTAGGTTATGATTATAACGGCAGTATGAAAGTTCTTTTAAATATACTAGACAGCGACTACTTCTGGCAAGAAATAAGAGTAAAAGGCGGCGCATATGGCGCTTTTTCAGAAATATCAGCAAATGGAAATATGGCTTTCATGAGTTTTGATGACCCAAATCTAAAAGAAACGCTGAATGTATTTGATAAAGCTGTAGAATATCTAAAGAAATTCAAAGCCGATGAAAGAGAAATGACAAACTTTATTATTGGTACAATTGGTAGCATGGATGCTCCAAAAAGTCCTTGGGATAAAGGAAAAACCAGCGATAGATATTATATTAGCGGAATTACGCAAGATAATATACAAAAGGAAAGAGATGAAATTTTAAAAACAACAGCAGAAGATATAAAACTACATGCGGTAATGATAGATAAAATCATGCAAAGAGATTATTATTGTGTGGTGGGAGATAAAACGAAGCTACAAAATAACAAGATGATATTTAGAAGTTTGGTGGATGTATACAAATAAAAACCTTTCACCAAATGCATGAGTTCAATATATTATGTATTGTAAGAAGCTTGGGGAAATCTGCTTTATGCATGGGATCCATTACATTCTTATTACAGCGGTTGACATGAAGGTCCTTATAATGTAGCATAATTAGTATAGAACCCCACTGTTTCTGTTTCAAATCACAATTTTGAGAGGAGAGTGACAGTATGAAACTCAAACAAATTAACCTATCACCTGAATATCTAAGAAGTAAAAGGAAAATAAAATATAACAAGAAGTTGTCGGCCAGGTTCAGATTATACCTCAAGGATAGAAACTCTCTCCATGGTCTAGAAACGATATTGTCACTATTTGACACAGATATTACTTATTATAATTAGTAAAAAAACTTATTAATAGAAATTAAAGCCTCAATGCTTGGTTAAATACTATGCATTGAGGTTTTTATATTCATCTATAATGATTTATTCTATTCAGTATTTAATTTCCCATCGAGATGAAGAAACCTTTAGTCAAATACAAATTGACAAATAAAAGAAAAATAGATATTATAAACTTAGCACTCGTTAGTTCAGAGTGCTAATAATACTACATATTACTTAAGAAGTAAGGAGAGGGAATGAAAAAAATGGTAAAAAAAGAATTTAAAGCAGAGTCAAAAAGATTACTTGATCTAATGATTAATTCAATCTACACCCATAAAGAGATATTTTTACGAGAGCTTATATCAAATGCAAGTGACGCAATTGACAAAAGCTATTATCTTTCTCTTGTTAATGAAAATATATCCTTTAACAAGGATGACTTCTATATTAGAATTACTGCAGATAAAGAGAATAGGACCCTTGCATTTGTAGATACAGGAATAGGTATGACAAAAGAAGAGTTGGAAAACAATCTTGGTACCATTGCAAGAAGTGGTTCACTTGAATTCAAGGCTGAAAATGAAATAAAAGCTGGAGTTGATATTATCGGCCAATTTGGAGTTGGCTTTTATTCTGCTTTTATGGTAGCTGAGCTAGTTACTGTAAAGAGTCGTGGAATGAATTCAGATCAAGCTTATATGTGGCAGTCACAAGGAGCCGAAGGCTATACAATTGAACCCTGCGAAAAAGAAACAATAGGCACTGAAATCATACTAAAAATCAAAGAAAATACTGAAGATGAAAAATATGATGAGTATTTAGAAGAGTATAGACTAAAAGCCATGATTAAAAAGTATTCCGATTTTATCAAATATCCAATAAAGATGCTCGTAAAAAACAGCACGCCAAAAGAAGGTAGTGAAAATGAATACGAGGATCACTATGAGGATGAAATCATAAATAGCATGGTGCCAATTTGGCGAAGAAACAAGAGTGAATTGAAGCCAGAGGATTATGAAAACTTTTATATGGATAAGCATTTTGGTTTTGAAAAACCTCTTAAGTCAATTCATGCAAGCGTTGATGGAGCCATAAGTTATAATACCATATTATACATACCAGCCAAAGCCCCTTATGACTTTTACACAAAGGAATTTGAAAAAGGCTTAGAGCTTTACGCTAACGGTGTGCTAATAATGGAAAAATGTGCTGACCTGCTGCCGGATTATTTTAGCTTTGTACAGGGTTTGGTAGATTCTGCTGATCTTTCTCTAAATATTTCAAGGGAGCTTTTACAGCATGATAGACAGCTTAAAATGATTGGGAAAAAGATAAAAGAGAAAATAAAGAGTGAATTACTCGCTATGCTTAATAACCAACGTGAAAAATATGAAGAATTTTATAATGGATTTGGCAGACAGCTAAAATATGGGATGTATGCTGAGTGGGGTAGTAATAAGGATGTTTTGCAGGACTTACTGATGTTCTATTCGTCCTTTGAGAAAAAGCTTGTAAGTCTTGATGAATATGTAGCTAGGATGAAAGAGGACCAAAAATATATTTACTATGCCACGGGTGAAAACATTGAAAGAATCGAAAAGTTGCCACAAACTGAGCTTATTAAAGATAAAGGCTTTGAAATTCTTTATTTTTCAGATGATATTGATGAGTTTGCAATTAAAATATTGATGAAATATAAGGAAAAGGAATTTAAGTCTATTTCAAGCAGCGACTTAGGTTTTGAAACAGATGTTCAAGAATCTGATGAGCAAACAGAAGAAAATAAAGAGATTTTTGACTTTATGAAGGAAGTCTTAAAGGGTAAAATAAAAGAGGTTAAATCATCCAATAGATTAAAGTCTCATCCCGTTTGTCTTGCAAGTGAGGGGGAGTTATCTATCGAGATGGAAAAGATATTAAAAATGATGCCCAACAATGAAAATGTTAAGGCAGATAAAATATTAGAAATAAACACAAATCATGAAATGTTTCATGCTATTAAGAAGGCATTTGCTGAGGATAAAGATAAAGTGAAAGTATATGCAAGTATTTTGTATAATCAGGCTTTATTGATAGAAGGCCTTCCTATAGAAGACCCTGTTCAATTTGCTAATGATGTGTGCTTATTAATGGTATAAATAAAAAGTTTCCAGGTAATATATAAGCTGGTACTTATAGACTAGACACTTTAAGAAGGTGCTTAGTCTATAGGTACCAGCTTAACGCTTTCAAGCTGTTCTTTTGCAGATTCATCTGATATAGAAAAATGTAATAAAATTGTCATAGAAAGCTTATTGTATATTTTATGGAAATGTGATAAAAATGACAGTACACTGTTTTATTTTTAAAGCCCCTTAAATATTAAGGAGGTGCTATTTTCATGTCAAAAATCAACCACCCAGACTATGCAGACGAATTGGAAAGGTTAAAATTTACACTGGTATATGTTGAAGAAAGCTTAGATGAATTAACAGGAAGAAAAGGCATAATAGATACGAATGTTGAAAAAGGCAAAAAGCATTTTAATTCTGATAGTAGTCAGCAATATATTGATTTGATGATTAATACAATGCTTCAGGACAGAATGGAAATAAAGCTTAGAAACCTTTTGACTGCAACAAGCAAACCGTATTTTGCAAGGATTGACTTTCAAGAGAATGAAAAAAGTCAGCGGGAAAAATTGTATATTGGTAAAATGGCGCTAATAAGGGAAGAAGATCAAGAGTTGATAATCGTGGACTGGAGGGCACCTATAGCCAATCTTTATTATGAAGGAAGATTAGGAGATGCTCACTACGTTAGCCCAGGTGGTGACGTGGAAGGAAGACTTTTGTTGAAGCGACAATTCATCATCAATGATGGGCTGCTAGAAAGCATGGCAGATATAGATATCACAACCAATGATGAGTTTTTGCAGGCGTCACTGGGAGCCAATGCTGACAATAGACTAAAAGAAATCGTTTCCACTATACAAGAAGAACAAAATCAAGTAATTAGAGCTGATATGTGGACACCGCTCATCGTACAGGGTGCAGCCGGGAGTGGAAAAACTACAATAGCCCTTCATAGAATCGCATATCTTATATATACCTATGAAAAATCCTTTAAGCCAGAAAACTTCATGATTATAGCGCCTAATAAACTTTTTTTAAACTATATATCAGATATACTTCCAGAGCTTGGCGTTGAAAAAGCAAAACAAAGTACCTTTGAGGATTTTGCCAATATGATTATAGGTCAAAAGTTAAAGATAAATGACGCAAATGAGAAATTGGACTTATTCGTAAATCACAATAGGGATCATGATCAACGCCATGAAAATGAATTGATCAGAACGATGTGTGAATTCAAAAGCACGATGGATTTTAGAGATGTTTTGGATGAATTCATAGATGAAGTTGAGAAGGATTTTATCCCCAAAGAGGATTTTAAAATAATGAATATTGTGCTTTATAAATACGACACCCTTAATGATTTATTTTTGAATGAATATAAAAGACATCCTATTGTAAAGCGTATAGATGAAATAAAAAAACATATGACAAATACTTTGAAAAAAAGAAAGAATTATATAATAGAAAAATTTCAGCTTCAATGTGATGAAAGAATTAAAGAATTAAAGCTAACTATGGAAGCAGATGATACAAGGCTACAGATTATAAGTGATATGATTGATAGAAAAAATGAAAAAATCAAGGAGATAGAAAATCATGCAAAAACAGTAGTAAAAGAATATATAAAGAAAATAAACAAAATAGATCCAGTATCCTATTATGAAGACTTTATGATGAGAAGCGGAAAAAATTTGTTATCTCAAAGATTAGGCGAAAAAGTTGCTGAATTTGTTTGCAATTATACTGTAGAAATTATGCAATCTAGCAGAATAGATATAGAAGACCTTGCCCCAATCATATATTTAAAATATAAAATACACGGAATTGATGAGAAAATTCCAGTTAAGCATATTGTAATTGATGAAGCCCAGGATTTTTCCGTATTTCAGATTTATGTGTTGAAAAAGATCATAAAGGATAGTTCTTTTACAATACTAGGTGATTTGGCCCAGGGCATACATTCCTATAGAGGAACTAGAGATTGGGATGATTTAATTGAAAATGTATTTGATGAGGGTAAATGCAAGCTTTTGTATCTTGAACAAACCTATAGAACAACAGTAGAGATTGCAGAAGCCGCTAACAAAGTAATTGAGAAGCTTCAGGATACAAGGCTAAAGCCAGCAAAACCAGTTATCAGGCATGGTGAAGAGGTTAAGCTAATCAAAATGAATAATATACAAAAAATTGCCGAGGATATAGAGATAAAGATAATAGGATTCAAAAGCCAAGGTTACAAATCAGTAGCAGTTATTTGTAAAACATTAGATGAATGTAAGCTGTTACTACCCCTTTTAAGTAAAGCCCATACCGGAGCATACATCATTACAGGAAAAGAAAAAGAGTACAAAAGCGGAGTAGTTATTGTACCTTCCTATCTTGCTAAAGGACTTGAATTTGATGCTGTTTTGATTTCAGATGCAGGAAAGGAAAAATATTCCATAGAAGAACTTGATGCAAAACTCTTATATGTTGCCATGACAAGGGCTTTGCATAAGCTTCACATATATTATACAGATGAAATATCTGAATTACTCATAGATATTTAGAAAGGATAAAGTTTGAAAAAGGCTATCTCCTTTTTCAATTCTATTTTGTGCAGCATAGCTGCAGGAAGGGGCATAGATGTTTAAATCCATGTATGAATTATATGCTAGAGCTAAAGCTGGCGATGAAGAAGCAAAAAAGGATATAAATGAAATAAAGGACTGTTTAAAATCAATGGATGATGACAGGGTAGCTAATTGTATTATTTTGATGAAAGAAAAAATACCGGGTCTTGGAAATCAAGTAGCTATACTGATAAAGAAATATGTTGTAAATCAAGATAGGAGTTTGGAAAACCTAAGCACTGAAGAAGTTGAACTCATAGAGTTTTTAAGAGCTCATCTTAAATACTAAAAGATATAAAAAATAACATATAAATGGACTGCTGGTATTCATGGAAAAACATAGATACTGTCAGTCTTTTTTTATCTATAGTAAGGTTCATAAAAATAGAAAATTCCACATTGCTATTTATTTGTAAGTTCTGTAAAATGAATAAATAGGTAGCGTTTTCCTGTCTTATATTATCTAGGATTTAGCCTCTAAAATAAATTTATAATAGCTAGGTGGTGAATTTGTTATGAAACATAAATTTGGCATATCTCCCTGCCCCGATTTTAGGAATGAAATTAAGCCTAAAAAAGAAGCAATGAGAATTTCATTGATTTATGGAATTATTGGTGTTCTGTGGATTTTATTATCAGATAAGATATTGAGCAACATCATAACAAATGACGCAATATATAAACAAATGCAAACCTTTAAAGGTTGGCTATATGTCATATCCACTGGTCTTGTAGTATACATTTTAATTCGGAATCATTTAATACTTTTAAAAATAGCTTGTGATAAGTTATTGAATGCTTATGAAGAGGTTTCTGCTGTAGAAGAAGAACTAAGGTTGCAATATGAAGAATTGGAAAATCATAGAGATGCCTTAGTTATTAGTGATCAGCGGTATAAACTGATTGTGGATGGAGCCAACGATGGAATATGGGATTGGGATATTAAAAGTAATACATATTACTTTTCTAGCAAGTGGAAGAAGGCTTTTGGTTACACGGATGAAGAACTAGAAAATTCTTTTGATATATGGAAGAGTTTAATGCACGAACATGATCGACAAGCTACATTGAAAAAGATAGAAAATTATTTAAAATCTGGAGATGGAGTGTATAAGGAAACTTATCGACTTCGAAAAAAAGACGGAACATATCGATGGATTTTAAGCAATGGAATAGCAATATGGGATGAATATGGCAATGCCATCCGTATGGCAGGTTCTCACACGGACATTACAGGCATAAAGGAACTAGAGCACAGATTGGATATTATGGCCTTCCGTGACAAATTGACCGATTTACCAAACAGATTTTCTTTTGAAAGCAATATACAAGCGATAATGGATGATATGAAAACAGATGAAAAATTGGCATTAACATATATTGATATAGACAATTTTAAGCATATAAATGATATTTTAGGATATTCTTCAGGAGACTTATTATTAAAGTATCTGGCCAGTATTTTGAAATATCAAATAAAGGCCCCTGATTTTGTTGCAAGGCTAAGTGGAGATGAATTTGCTATAATTTTTCGGAATATAACAAGTAAAGAAGAAGTTATTGATAGGTTAAATGAACTTAATAAACATTTGAGGATGCCTTGGAAATCAGGAATTCAAGAGTATTATGTTTCCTTTAGCATGGGCATAGCGCTTTATCCAGATCACGGGGAGGATTTGCTAACTTTGTTGAGAAATGCAGATATAGCAATGTTTTGCGTAAAAGATATGGGAAAAGATGATTATTGTTTTTATACACCAGAAATGAATGAGAAGTCGGTAAAATACATACAAATAGTAAATCAACTCAGGACTGCAGTAAGAAATGAAGAATTTGTTTTGTACTATCAACCACAGATAAATGTAAAAACAGGTAAAATGGAAGGGCTGGAAGCACTGATACGATGGATTCATCCTCAAATGGGATTTGTTTCTCCTGGAGAGTTTATTCCACTTGCAGAAGAATCAGGGCTTATTAAAAATATTGATATGTGGGTCTTGAGAAAGGTCTGTGAGCAGCAGGAAAAATGGAAAGAAGAAGGCTATCATATATTAAATGTTTCTCTAAACCTTTCTGGCAAGAGCATTACAAATTTATCCTTGGCAGAGGACATTAAAGACATAATGAAGGATTATGATATTGACTGTTGTGATATAAGTGTTGAAATTACAGAGACTGCAATCATGGCTGATGTTGATACAGCAATAGATGTATTATATCAGATAAAAAACTTAGGAATTAAGATTTCATTAGATGATTTTGGTACAGGCTATTCATCTTTGAACTATTTGCAGAAACTGCCCATTGATACTGTAAAAATAGATCGTAATTTTGTAAATCAAATTACTAAAATTTATAGAGATAGGATTATTGCACAATCAATTATACAGTTAGCACATAATTTAGGTTTAGAGGTTGTTGCCGAAGGAGTCGAAACATTAGAGCAACTAGAATTGCTAACAGAATTAAAATGTGATACCATACAAGGATATTACTATAGTAGGCCAGTACCTACTGAACAAATAGAAAACTCTTTGTCGAAGAAGTAAAGTATTGTATCAAAATATATTGATGTAGATTTGCGCAGGTAATGTAAAGGCAGAAAATATCGTGCTTTTAGGGAAAATATCAAAGCTTTTGCCAATTAAATATGAAACTTGGATAGAAACTATAAAAGAGAATGTACCCGCAAAGACAATAGATATAAACATCATCGCATTTAATAAAAGTAGAGAATAAATTATAAAAGGTCTATGTTGAGCTAAGAAGATGCCTTCTGTATTGTAACAGGAGGCATCTTTTTTTATAACAAATTCATACACAGAATCAAATATTTGAATTAAAAATCAATTCTAATGATATAATGAATATAATACAAGTATTCGCAAATTCTTATTAGGAGGTGTTTTTATTGAAGCAAAGTACCCTACGAAGATGTGGAATACTCCTTCACATCTCCTCTCTCGCTACATTTGATTTATGCTTTGATTTCATTGAATTTTTAAAAAAGAGCAATCAATCCTATTGGCAAGTGCTTCCTATGAATCCAGTGATGAAAGAACGCTCGCCATACAAATGCTATTCAGCATTTGCTGGAGACACAAGATATATTGGAAATAAAAAGGCAGATATTGAGTACAAAGTTTTTATTCAGGAAAATCAATATTGGCTTAATGATTATTCACTGTTCAGCGTTTTAAAAAAGCATTTTAATGATTTACCATGGAATAAGTGGGAGGAAGATATTGCTTTTAGAGAAAAGACTGCGATGAATCATTTTCAAGAATACTATGCAAAAAAAATAGAAGAAGAAAATCGAAAACAATATGAATTTTATACTTCTTGGCTTGCTGTAAAGGATTATGCAAATATGCAAGGAATAAAAATAATTGGAGATATTCCATTATATGTCTCATATGATAGTGCAGATGTATGGTCCAATAAGGAACTTTTTAATTTAGATGAAAAGGGAAACCCCAAAAAACTTGCTGGCGTACCCCCAGACTATTTTGCTAAGGATGGGCAGCTATGGGGAAATCCAACCTATAATTGGAATAATATGAAAGCAGATAACTATACATGGTGGAAAAAGAGAATCAACCATGCGCAAAAACTTGCAGATGTGATTCGGCTTGATCATTTTCGAGGCATTGAAAGCTACTGGGAAGTAGATGCAGGTGAAGATAATGCAATAAACGGAAAGTGGATTAAGGGGCCAGGAGAAGATTTTTTAAATGAAATTACAAAAGAGTTGGAAGGCTTTTCAATGATAGCGGAGGACCTTGGGATTATCACACCTGAGGTGATACAACTAAAGGATAAGTTTAAGCTGCCTGGAATGAAAGTACTTCAGTTCTCACGAGATATATATGATAGAAATACAGTTGTTTATACAGGTACCCACGATAACGATACTTTGCTTGGCTGGCTTAGAAACATGAGGACTGAAAATTATGATTATGCAGAGCATGTGCTTTCTAGCATGGGGGTTGATAGTAAATCAAGTGAGGAACAGATCATATGGGATATTATAAAATACGCATATAAAAGCATAGCTGATACAGTAATCATACCAATGCAAGATATACTTTGCCTTGGAAGTGAAGCAAGAATGAATATTCCAGGAGTTGCAGAAGGCAATTGGAATTGGCAGCTTGATTTTTCAATGATTAAGAACGATAGTACGGAAAGACTTTCCAACATGGTCAAAGACTATAGCAGGATTCCTTTAGCTCATTATAATGCACAGCAAAGAAAGGATATAAGCGAAATAAATTATGATAAGCTTTTGATGTTTCTTGAGGGAAGAAATTTTAAAAGCTATGAAGTGCTAGGTTCAAAATTGTGTAATATAGATGGAGTAGAAGGCGTGTTGTTTACGCTATGGGCTCCCAATGCTCAGAGTGTATCAATAGTTGGAGATTTTAACGGCTGGAATCCAGATTCAAATGTAATGGAAAAACATAAGCTTTCTCAGTTTTGGATTTCATTTATTCCTAATTTGCCCTATTGGAGTACATATAAATATGCGATTCAAGGCATGGAGGGGAAAACAGTTTTAAAAGCTGATCCTTTTGCAATGCATAGTGAATTGCGCCCTGGAACTGCATCAAAGGTTATAAAGATAGATGGATACAATTGGAGTCATCATGAAACTATGTGGCAACAAAATAAATCTAACATTTACGAAAACCCTTTAAATATTTATGAAGTTCATTTAGGCTCCTGGAAAAGAGGAGAAGGGAATCGATTTCTAAGCTATAGGGAACTTGCAGAGGAACTTCCAAAGTATGTATCAACCATGGGCTATACCCATATAGAGATAATGCCTATTATGGAGCACCCATTAGATGGATCATGGGGTTATCAAATTACTGGGTACTTTGCACCAAGCAGCCGATATGGCACACCACAAGATTTAATGTATTTTGTTGATTGCTGCCATGCAGAAGGCATTGGTGTAATATTAGACTGGGTGCCAGGGCACTTTTGCAAGGATGAGCATGGGATTTATCAGTTTGACGGGACTTTCTTATATGAATATCAGGATGAGAAAAAAAGAGAAAATTATAATTGGGGTACTTCATATTTTGATTTGGGAAAAGATGAAGTCATAAGCTTTATGGTTTCAAATGCTGTCTTTTGGCTAGAAGTTTTTCATATAGATGGACTTAGAACAGATGCAGTTGCAAGCATATTATATCTTGATTATGAGAAAAAGAAAAATGAATGGAATCCCAATAAACATGGAGGTAGAGAAAATTTAGAAGCAGTGAAATTTCTTCGAATATTAAATGAGACATTATTTGATAGATTTCCATATATAATGATGATAGCGGAGGAAAGCACTTCTTGGCCACTAGTTACGGCACCCTGCTATGTGGGTGGACTTGGCTTTAATTATAAGTGGAATATGGGCTGGATGAACGATATGTTGAAATATATGAAGATAGATGCCATCAATAGGAAGTGGAATCATAACCTGATTACATTTTCATTTATGTACACTTACACAGAAAATTTTGTATTACCCCTATCCCATGATGAAGTTGTCCACGGCAAAAAATCTTTGATAGATAAAATGTGGGGAGATCATTGGAAGAAGTTTGCTTCTCTCCGAATGTTTTATGCTTATATGATGGCTCATCCAGGCAAGAAGTTACTTTTTATGGGCGGAGAGTTTGCACAATTTCGAGAATGGAATTTTAATGAAAGCTTGGAATGGTTTATGATTGATTTTGAAATGCATGGATTGATGCACAAATATGTACGTGAGCTTAACCATTTTTATAAAACTGAGCACACCCTTTGGGAGTTGGACCATAATGTTGATGGTTTCGTTTGGTTAGATGCGAACAATTATGATCAAAGCATAATAAGCTTTATAAGATATGGAAAAGTGGAAGGAAATTATACTATAGTAATATGTAATTTTACTCCAGTAGCTTATGAAGACTATTATATTGGTGTTTTTGAATTAAGAGAATATGAAGAAGTATTCAATAGCGATAGCAGGATTTATGGTGGTTCAAATGTTATAAATACAGGCATTATAAAAGCCACTGACAAACAGTCCAATGATAAGTCTTATTCAATCAAATTAAGGATTCCACCGCTAGCTACAATTTATATAAGACCAATAGCATAAAGAGAAAGGGGGAGTATAAAATGGCTAAAGAAGTATTAGCACTTATTCTTGCTGGAGGGCAAGGCTCAAGATTAGGCGCCCTCACAAAAAAGATTGCAAAACCAGCAGTTGCTTTTGGAGGAAAATATAGAATTATTGACTTTGCTTTAAGCAACTGTGCGAATTCGGACATTGATACTGTAGGAGTATTAACTCAATTTGAACCTATGGTTCTTAACTCTTACATTGGCATTGGTAAACACTGGGGTCTTGATAGAAAAGATGGAGGAGTAAGTATTTTGCCTCCTTATCTTAATGAAAAGGGCGGAGAATGGTACAAGGGAACAGCAAATGCAGTTTACCAAAATATAGATTATATCGAAACATATAATCCTAAATATGTACTGGTGCTATCAGGTGATCATATTTACAAGATGGATTATGCAAAGATGATAGATTTTCATAAAGAGAAAGAAGCGGACGTAACCATAGCAGTTATAAAGGTGCCTTTAAAAGAAGCCAACAGATTCGGGATAATGAATACAAGGGAAGATAATAGCATATACGAATTTGACGAAAAACCAAAACAACCCAAAAGTGATCTTGCTTCTATGGGAATATATATTTTTAACTGGGATGTATTGAAAAAATATCTTTTAGAAGATGAGAATAATGAAAGCTCAATCCATGATTTTGGTAAGAATATTCTACCAGCTATGCTAAACTCGTCCATAAAACTCTATGCTTATCCTTTTAAAGGATATTGGAAAGACGTTGGAACAATAGAAAGCTTATGGGAAGCAAATATGGATCAGTTGAAAAGTGATAATGAACTAAATCTATTTGATAAAGATTGGAAAATTTATTCAGTTACGCCTCTTCAACCACCTCAATATTTGGCTAAAGAATCAAAAGTAGTGACCTCTATGATAGGAGAAGGATGCAAAATTTATGGAACGGTGGTAAACTCAGTATTATTTCCTGGTGTGCATATTGGAAAAGGTGCATACGTATCAGACACCGTAGTCATGAACAATACCATTGTAAAAGAAAATTCGATCATACATAGAAGCATTATAGGCTCCAGATGCGAAATTGATGAGGAATGTGGCATAGGTAGGGAAGATTCATCAGAAATAACAGTTGTGCCACATGACTATTTCATGGAAGGGGGTACAATATATGAATAATATATTGGGTATAATAAACCTGAATGAAAAAGAAGATAAAATTCTTGAATTGACATATAATAGGCCATTGGCATCCATTCCATTTGCAGGTCGGTATAGGATTATTGACTTTGCACTATCAAACATGGTTAACTCAAAAATAGATAAAGTTTTTATGTTTACCCGAAATAAGTATCGCTCATTATTAGATCATATAGAACATGGAAGGCCTTGGGATTTAGATAGGAAAAATGAAGGAATTTTTGTTTTTAACCCTTTGATAAATTACTATTCTAATGTGAGAAGAAGTGACATGGATATTGTTAGAGATCATCTTGATTATATTTACTATACCAAAGAGGAATATGTAGCCTTTTGCCCAAGCAATATGATATGCACGATTAATTTCAGAGATGTTTTAAAAAAGCATATAGAAAAGAATGCGGACATAACAGTTGTTTATAAAAACATACATGGATCTCATGGTGGATTCGAAGAGTGTGATTCCTTAGCCATAGATGATGAGGGAATGGCCATTGATCTTATTCGTAGAAGAAAACAACAAAAAAATGTGTTCATGGAAACATTTCTCATGAAAAGAAAGCTTTTTATAGACATATTGAATAAAAAGATATTGGGAGCAGACCAGGATCTTTTTAAAGATACTGTGTTTGAATTGAAAAATAATATGAATATATATGCATATGAATATAAGGGCTATTTAGCATGTATTACCTCAATAAAACAATATTTTAATAGAAATCTTGAGCTTTTATCTGAAGATACAATGAATAACTTATTTCAGCAAACATGGCCAATATTTACAAAGGTAAAAGATGAGCCTCCAACCCTATATCAAAAAAATGCCGATGTAATGAATTGCTTGGTAGCTGGAGGTTGTTGCATTGAAGGGAAAGCAAGGGACTCTGTAATATTTAGAAGAGTTGATATAAAAGAAACAGCTACTGTAAATTCCTGCATACTGATGCAAAACAGCAAAGTAGAAGAAGGGGCTATGCTTGAATATGTAATATTAGATAAAAATTCCATAGTATCTAAAGATAAGGTTTTAAAAGGAACGAGAGACAATCCCATAGTAGTCGAAAAAGGTCAGATTATTTAAGGAAGGTGTAAACATGATAAAAGTATTATTTGTAGCATCTGAATCAAGTCCCTTTTTAAAAAGCGGAGGGCTTGGTGAAGTAATACATTCGCTGGCAAAAGAAATACGAAGATTAGGAATAGATGCTAGAGTCATTTTACCAAAATACTCAGATATCCCAGCAGAATTTAGTAAAAAGATGCAAAAGCTAGATGCTTTTACGGTGGATGTGGGGTGGAGAAAACAGTATTGTGGAATAGAATATATAGAATACGATGGAATACCCTTTTATTTAATAGATAATGAATACTATTTTAAAAGAAGCGGTATGTATGGTTATTATGATGAAGCTGAAAGATTTGCTTTCTTTTGCCGTGGTGTTTTAGAATCATTGCAGCATATTGAATTTATTCCTGATATCATTCATTGTCATGACTGGCATACTGGAATGATAGCACCTATATTAAAGGCAGATTATCCAAAGTATCAAAACATTAAAACCATATTCACAATACATAATTTGTATTATCAAGGCGTTTTTCCTCGAGAAATATTAGAGGATATATTAGGATTAGATCCGGAATTGTTCAATATATCAGGATTAGAATTTTATGGTGGCGTGAGCTTTATGAAAGGTGGGATTAATTATTCAGACATCATAACCACAGTGAGTCATAATTATGCCGAAGAAATAAAGACGCCCTTATACGGAGAAAAACTGGATGAAATTTTTAGGGCAAAAAGCGCCATTTTATATGGAATAGAAAATGGAATTGATTATAACATATATGATCCAAGTAAAGATGAGAAGATATTTCAAAAATATGACACAGATACCTTATCTTTAAAAACTATTAATAAATCAAAGCTGCAGAAGGAGCTTGGACTTTATGAGGATGAGAATGTTCCTTTAATCGGAATAGTAACCAGACTTGTTAAGCAAAAGGGTATAGATCTTATACTTACAAGGATTGAAAAGAAAATGAGGGACAATGCACAAATCGTTCTTCTGGGCACGGGAGAAAAATATTATGAAGATTTGTTTGATCAATTAAAGGATAAGTACCAAGGAAAATTATCAGTTAATATAAAGTTTGATGACTTCCTAGCGCATAAAATATATGCAGCTGCTGATCTTTTCCTAATGCCATCTCTTTTTGAACCCTGTGGGTTAGGACAGATGATAGCTCTTAAATATGGTGCTATCCCCATTGTCAGAGAAACAGGAGGCTTGAAGGATACGGTTATTCCATATAATGAATACACTGGTGAAGGAAATGGATTTAGCTTCTCCAATTATAACCCAGATGAGATGGGAGAGGTAATAGACTACGCAATCAAGTTATACAAGAATAAAGACGCATGGGGAAAAATAATGAAAAATGCTATGAAATCCGATAATAGCTGGGGAAAGTCTACTGAAAAATATGATGATTTGTATAAAAGAATGATGGAGGGAACATAATGCTTATATCTAAAGAGGCTTTTAAGCGGGATTTGATAGACGAGTTAAGAGAAAGCCATGGAACAGAGCTAAAAGATGCAAGCAAGCTTAGTATATATCTGGCAATTGGAGAGAATGTAAGAAAATACACAACTGAGAACTGGATTGAAACAAGTAAAAGGTACAATAGCAGTAAGGAAAAACAAATATATTATTTTTCAATGGAGTTTTTACTTGGCAAGCTGCTAGAAAGCAATCTAATCAATCTTGGGATTATTGATATATGTAAGGACAGCCTTAAAGAGCTTGATATTGATTTTAATGAGATAAGCGAAATAGAAACAGATCAGGGTCTTGGAAATGGAGGCCTTGGGCGCCTTGCTGCATGCTTTTTAGATTCTATGGCATCTTTAGATATCTCAGGATATGGTTGTGGTATAAGATATAAATATGGTTTTTTTCAACAAAAAATCATTGATGGATATCAGGTAGAAGTCCCTGATAATTGGCTAAAAACTGGTGGGGTATGGGAAATAAAAAAACCAGATAAAGCAGTAGAAATTAGATTCGGAGGATATATAAAAGAAAACTGGGACAGTGGCAAACTGAAAATAATTCATGAAGGATATGACAGTGTACTAGCTGTGCCTTATGATACGCCTATCGTTGGATTTAAGAATAATACTGTAAATACACTAAGGCTCTGGAGTGCAGAATCTACACAAAAGGATTTTGACTTTGCACTTTTCAGCCGTGGTGAGTATTTAAAAGCAGTAGAAGAAAAATATAACGCGGAATCCATATCACAAATATTATATCCTAGCAATGAATTTGAACAGGGCAGACAATTGCGATTAAAGCAGCAATACTTTTTTGTTTCTGCTGGAATTCAAAGTATCATTCGGGATTACAAAAACAGGAAATTGGATATCTATTGCCTGGATGAATATATTTCTATTCAAATAAATGACACCCATCCAACATTAGTAATACCGGAACTTATGCGAATACTCATAGATGAAGAAGGCCTTAGTTGGGATGATGCGTGGAGGATAACAACAAAAACAGTAGGTTATACAAATCACACTATTTTACCAGAGGCTCTTGAAAAATGGATTATTACAATGTTTAGTGAGTTGCTCCCGAGAATATATATGATTATTGAAGAAATTAATGAACGTTTTTGTAAAGAATTATGGGATAAATATGAAGGAGATTGGGATAAAATTTCAAGAATGTCCATCATAGCAGATGGATACATCAAGATGGCACATCTTGCTATAGTTGGGAGCAAGAGCGTGAACGGAGTTGCAAAAATCCATACTGAAATCTTGAAAAAGCAAGTAATGTCTGACTTTTACGACTATACGCCAAATAAATTTAATAACAAAACAAACGGAGTAACTCATAGAAGATGGATGCTTATTTCTAATCCAGCATTATCTGAGCTTATCACTAATATCATAGGTACAAGCTGGATAAAGAATCCTATGGAGTTGTCTAATCTAAATAAATATATTAATGATTATTCGATTTTAGATAAACTTGGAGAAATAAAGAGGAACAATAAAATTCAACTCGTTAATAGAATTAAAGCTACCCATAATATAGATATCAATCCCGATTCGATTTTTGATATACATGTTAAAAGAATACATGCTTACAAGAGGCAAGTGCTCAATGTGATGAATATAATAAATCTGTATAATAGACTAAAAGAAAATCCAAATCTTGATATAACCCCTAGAACGTTTATATTTGCAGGAAAGGCAGCACCTAGCTACAGGCTTGCAAAACAGATCATTAAGCTCATCAATTGCCTTGCAGATGTGGTAAACAATGATAAAACAATTCAAGATAAGATAAAAGTTGTATTCATGGAAGACTATAAGGTTTCATCAGCAGAAATCATCATACCTGCAGCAGATGTTAGTCAACAGATATCCACAACAACGAAGGAAGCATCTGGCACAGGAAATATGAAGTTTATGATGAATGGAGCAATTACATTAGCTACATTAGATGGAGCTAATGTAGAGATAAAGGATGCTGTGGGTGATGATAACATTGTCATATTTGGTCTGAATGAATATGAAGTGGTTAATTATTATTTAAATGGCGGGTATAATTCAATTGAGGAGTGCAAAAGGGATAATCGGATCATGCAGATCATAACTCAAATATCAAACTTGAGTTATGCAGAGGGTTCGGATCAATTCTCTGAAATTATTCATTCTCTCCTTGAACAAAATGATGAATATTTTATATTAAAAGATTTTGATTCATATGTATCGGCACAGGACGGAATTGATATGATGTATAAAGATAAATATGGCTGGTTACAAAAGTCATTAAAGAATATTGCAGCTTCAGGTACCTTTTCAAGTGATGGAACAATACTTGAGTATGCAAAAGATATATGGAAATGCAAGGAATCGTAAACTTTTAGAGAGAGAGGTGTGTCTATGAAAGAGCAACTATTGCATAATTCCCATGATCATACTTTTAGAAGTCCATTTGGTGCTATAGAAAGTGGAACAATGCTTTCTATAGCCCTTCTAATTTCAAAAAGCTTAAATCATAAGGAAGTCTTTATTCATACAGTAAAAAAAGGTGTAGAAGAAAAAATTAGAATGGAAGTTTTTGTATTAAATACAAATGATGATATGTATACGGTTCATTTAGACTCAAAAGATTATATTGGTTTGATTTTTTATTATTTTTCTATATTGGTTGATGAGAAAACAATTTATTATGGGAATAATTCTGAAAAACTAGGAGGCATGGGTCATATCTACACTGAAATCCCCCCTTTTTATCAGATAACAGCCTATAAAAAACAACATGGAGTACCAGCTTGGTTTAAAAATTCAGTGGTATATCAGATTTTTCCCGATAGGTTCTATAATAAAAAATCAACTATAAAGAACCCCAAAAAGAACTCTTTTATTTATGGCAATTGGGAGGATGATCCTTTTTATATAAAAGACAGCAATGGAAAAATTCAAAGATGGGATTTTTTTGGCGGTAACATAGAAGGCATCATTGAAAAGTTATCTTATCTCAAAGACTTAGGTATAAGTGCGATTTATTTAAACCCAATATTTGAATCTCCTAGCAATCATAGATATGACACTTCAAATTATAAACGAATAGACCCAATGCTTGGAGATGATGCTGATTTTGAAAAACTTTGCACCATTGCAAAAGATTTAGAAATAAGAATAATATTGGACGGCGTTTTTAGTCATACTGGAGATGATAGTATATATTTCAACCGCTATGGAAAGTTTGACGAAGTAGGTGCTTATCAGTCCAAAGAATCAAAATACTATAGCTGGTATCAATTTGAACAATGTTCCACTAAATATAAATGCTGGTGGGATATAGATGCATTGCCGAATGTATCAGAGCTGAATGATTCTTTTTTAGATTACATAATACGTGATGAAGATAGTGTGATTGCTCATTGGATGAATAAAGGGGCTATGGGATGGAGACTTGATGTTGCTGACGAGTTACCAGACGAATTTATAAAAATTTTAAAGAAAAGGATGAAACAAATAAACGCTGATTCCATTCTCATCGGAGAAGTATGGGAAGATGCATCAAATAAAATAAGCTATGATCAAACAAGAGAATATTTCTATGGACAAGAGCTAGATTCAGTTATGAACTACCCTTTGAGAAATATTATGATTGATTTTATCACCGATCATATGAATGCAAGAACCGTTCATAGCAGAATCATGAGTCTTTATGAAAATTATCCTAGAGAAAACTTTTATTCCTGCCTAAACTTAATTAGCGGACATGATGTATCTAGGATATTCACTGTAATGGAAAAGAAATTTGAAGATTCACAGATGGCAATCAAAGCACTAAAGCTTATTATTATTTTTCAAATGACTTTTCCTGGTGTACCTTGTATTTATTATGGAGATGAAGCAGGTGTAAGAGGAAACACAGATCCAGATAATAGAAGGACTTATCCGTGGGGAAATGAGAATGAAGAGATAATGAATTTCTATAAAAAAATCATAAAGTTAAGAAATGAAGATGACATTTTTATTGTTGGCGATTTTCATTCGTTATTTATTGAAGATGATATTTACGCCTTTACAAGAAGTAATAATAATAAAACGGTATTGGTTGCTATGAATAAATCATCGCAACAAAAGATTTTCAAATTACCTTTTATAGAAGAAGAATTGGTTATAGAGCCAATGTCTTGGATAATCAAAGAAAAATGACAACAATGGAGTGAGGGTATATAAGAAAAAATATAGGTGTGCTTTCTGCTTCCATGGACATTACCCTTGCAGATGATCAAATCATTCATATTACAAGTTATGGGGATGAAACTCGTGTTGTTGCAACAGCAAACGGAATGACTGTAAATATGGCTGAATTGAATAGTTAATGTGAAGTGGTTGGATCGATTCAGCCGCTTCAATCTTTTTTTGGAACTTATTGACGGAATTCGCTATAACAAATAAACTGGTAATTGGAAATGTTTTTCAATCCAACTCATACTTGAGTATATTTGAAAATGCATTGGAGGTATTGTAATGACTAATTTATCTGAAATGAATATCTATGAAAATATACGAACTACTGTAGCAGGAGGACTGGCTGGACTCTATTATGCTATGAAAATATTCCGTTTGAATGGCTTGATCTAATAGGCAAGCGTGAATATGTCGAAAGTCTATGCAATAAGCTTTATGTAGCATTAAGCAGAATTAGTATTGAAAAGCTTTGCGTTTTTATACTATGTTTTGAATCTATAAATAAAGAAGATGTATTTCAATGGAGTGGCGATGAAATGCTTGGAATTAACTATTGGGGATGAATGACACGTTCAGCAGACTATGTGATCCAAGATAAATATACTTTGCCATCCTAGCCTAGCTGCCTCGAAAAACTAAAAGGCTCCTAAAAAGGAGCTTGGTAGAGTGCTGTAATTGTTGATATATACAGAATAGCCACAAATATATTACCATATAAAAGGACAACATCAAAATTTTCATGAATAATCATTCATGGTGTTGAAAAACCCTAATTTTTATGGACGTTTTTCAGCGGTTTCCCTGGCACTATGGTTCCCATGTGGCACTATGGTTCCCATGTGGCACTATGGTTCCATGTGGCACTATGGTTCCATGGATATTAAATATAGTACTGGAAGTAATGGAAATTTTTTTGCTTCTATTTAATATATGTGATACAATACAGACGTTGCCAACACTTGATTAGATGGTTTATAAAGGTTATACATTTTGTATTTTAGAGGGCATAAATACTTTAATGTTGAATGAATTCTAATGGTGTTGAACAAGCTAAACATAATATGACAACACTGGTTGTGATTTTATAAATTTTCGAAGTGATATCCCTACTTAAATTGAGTTTTAAATCCTTTATAGGCGGCTTCTGCTATATAAAGGATTAGGACTTAAACAAATATATTGTTTTAAATTAATTAGGTCTACTTATATGAAGAAGATTAAAAGCATGTAGTTAGTCTTAACACTATCAAAAGAACTATAAATAAGGTATATCCTTATATAGACCGACATTATAGCTAATATTTATATTGTTTTTAGTTTACAGTCGCTAATTTAGCTGTCTAGTTTATCGTTACTATCCAATAGAAAAAAGCATAAGGACGGAGGTGATAATCAAAATGAAAATTTCAACAGAAGCAATTGTTTCAAACTCTGAAATGATTAAAAATTATAAATCTTGCAGAGAAAAGGCAGAAAGTTTCGGCAAAATATTTATTTTGAAAAATAACCAACCAGATGCTGTATTATTTTCGATGACTGAATATGAAACACTTTCAGTGTTTATCGAGTATCTTGAAAGCCTTGACGAAAAAGATATTGAAAAGTTTGTGGAGTCTTTACCAGTGAAGGGGAATAGGAAGACATACTCCATGAGCCAATTAAAAAATGATATAGAGTAAAATAATTCTGATGTAATTCTATTTATCTGATGCTTGTAGAATTGTGATATTATGAGATTTGCATAGAATTGTTTTAAATATCCGGTTAAAGTGAATTCACTTTAACCGGATATTTTTGTTTTGAAAGCCTATAAACTCAGAAGTATAAGAATTGGGGACTCCCTCTTTAGGAGCATGAAATCATAATCCTTTATTCCAGAGAGTAAAAAATAGGCTGTATCAATAGTATTTGAAATAATTATTACAATAATAACTATAATTATATTTAAAATAATATTTATATTTATAATTATAATTATATTTTATATAATATTTATTAAAATATGTATAATAATTATTATACATATTTGTTGACAAATTATAATTATAAATGTATACTATATATAGTAAAGAAAATTCACATAGCATAAAAACAACTAGACGCGTAAGCTTGCTGTTGCCAATGAAAATATTGTTCAATGGATTTATATCAGACTCTTCTGGATTGTAAAGTGGGACGAGTTGTATTTCATCACTACCGACCATGCTATGGAGAACGTTGAGAAAATTACTACTAAACAATCGATAGGAGATGAGTGAATTGAATATATTTAAATTATCTAAAGGATTACTTCTTATCTTCTTATCTGTTTTAATGTTGACAATTGGGTTTGGTTATCAGCATGGAGAGCGTTCTGCAGGTTTTTACCTTGAAGAGGTGGAAGCAACTGAAGTTTCTGCCATTGATATGATTAAGATAAATGAGCCCGCAAAAATAAACAATTCTGCAATAAATCTTCTTGGAAAAAGTTTTGATGAAATAAAGCGAGTGCTAGGAAAGCCAGACAACGAAGGGTATAGTGAATTGTTTGGACCACACAATTATATTCTTTTTCAGAATAAAGAAGGCTTGCTTCAATTCTGTTCTCCAGAACCCATGGAAGATAAAGTAGCAGTTAGCATTATCTTAGGACTAGGGCAAGAAGTACTAGGAACAGAGGTTGGAATGCTTTTCTCCGAGATAGAAGATATTCTTGGGCCACCAGGTTTTGGTCCAGAGCTTGGCATGGATGATTTATTCTATATGGACTACTATATCGGAGATACTCTTTTAAGTTTCTCTGCTGACGAGATAAATGGTTCCACTAAGGACGCTTTCCTAAAATGGGAAGGTTTCGAATATAGTGATGCTAATAATTAATAAAAGATGTAATGATACAATTAAAGGGAGTTGGTGATAATTAATGAAAATTTCAACAAAAGCAATTGTTTCAAACTCTGAAATGATAAAGAATTATAAGGCTTGCAGGGAAAGAGCAGAAGATCTCGGTAAGATATTTATTTTAAAAAATAACCAACCCGATGCAGTATTATTTTCCATGACTGAATATGAAAGACTATCAGTGGTTATCGAGTATATTGAAAGTCTTGATGAAAAAGCTGTTGAAAAATTTATGAGGTCTTTACCAGTGAATGGAGATATGAAAATATACACCATTGGCCAGTTAAGAAATGATATAAAATTAGAGGAAGCATTAGCTATAATTTCAACTGAAGAATATGATTTATCGCTATCCCCTTTGGTTGTGTGATGTTAACTTGAGTATATATTGTATTAATTTTAAGTATTTTCACAGTGCTTTATAAGTATTATTAATCTAATACTGCACTTTTTATTCCAGCTAGCAAAGCTTGTTGGACAACCTTAATAAAGAAAGGATGATAAATTATGTTATATACGATTGCTATTGTTCTCGTAGTCTTATGGCTTCTTGGTATGGTTACTTCATTCACCATGGGTGGATTAATTCATATCCTTATCGTAATTGCTATAATTTTAGTACTGGTAAACATAATTAGTGGGAAGCGGATAGTTTAGCCAACGGTGGTTTTAATATTGGGATTCAAGATTACAACAAATAGGTAATTGCGAAATGCAAAAATAAAAATAATCACTAAAAAAAATACACGGTATTATATTTGATGCAGGTGAGGAGTTCAATATAGAATTAAGTTTAAACCCTGTATCCTCAGCGTGTATGGCGTTTCGAAAATGCCTATTGCAACATATAACATATTATAAGAGGAGGAATATTATGAATAAAGATATTTTTGAAGGCAAATGGGAACAAGTAAAAGGTGCGGTACAAAAGAAATGGGGTAAACTCACAAATGATGACCTTGATGTTATAAAAGGCAATACCACAAGCATGGCTGGAAAACTACAAGAACGTTACGGTATGACAATAGAAGACGCAGAGAAAGAAATAGAAAAGTTTGATCACAAGTTTTAAATATAGAAAATTGTTGAAAGCACTTCACTTAATTTTGTGAAGTGCTTATTTAATGCCATGATTAAAACTTATGGTGTCAGGTACAGAAATTAACAGAAACATAAAACAATTCTTAATATGTTCTTAAGTTCTTAGGCACCATACTATAGCACTTATTGAAAACGGACTCGTATTTCACGATCCTAAAACATAAGGCAATAACAGAATAATAGTAGTATCAAATACAATAATAAACATGTAGCTATTAGCGAGAGAACAACAGGGGAAGGGCAAGGAAATTCTTGGAGAAGCCTGTAAGGATATTGATTTAGTTACATGCTGGGATGATGGAAGTCCTGTTAATCCAATAACATTCAGTCAAAGCTTTGGTAGGACACTAGAAAAGAACAAATTACCTCATATTCGTTTCCATGATTTAAGGCATACAAATGCAACAATGATGCTAAAACAAAAAGTATCAGCAAAAGCAGCTTCTGAAAGGTTGGGGCATTCAACTATAGGAATAACTCTTAATTTATATTCTCATGTACTAAAAGAAATGTAAGAAGAAGCAGCAATATATACAAAAGCAATTGGAATGCTGGTTAATAGTCGTTGAACAACTAGTGTAAATATCTAGTAATATTTTTTTGGTACAATAATTTAACTTTTTTGAAAAAAAATAATGCTTTATGATAGTAAACTTCAGTAATCATTGACTGAGTACAAATAAACGAATAAAATAGTAATTGGAAATGTTTTCAATCTGGCTCTTTACAATAATGAGTATATTTGAAAATACATTGGAAGGATTACAGTGAATTATTTAGATGATATTAGCATTTATGAGAATATTAGAGTGACTGTGACAGAGGCACAGAAAAAAGTTTTTGCTTCTGTCAACTTTGTCATGGTTGAAACTTGCTAGTGCCACAATGTAAATTTTTGAAAAATCACATCTTGGATATTTCTACATGATATGATACATTTATGACGCTGATTATAATTTACGAGGTGAGTGTGTAGATGCAAAAAACAATAATAACCCACTGGCTCAGAAAATTATCTTTTTTTATAATTTTATCAATAACTATTACACTATTTACTGGATTTACAGAGACTTCTTCAAAAGCAGAATTTAACATTGCAAATCCAGAGATCAAGCGTGGATATGAACTTGGAATTGCAAGTGATGAAGCGATAAAGAATCCCAATGCAGCGATTACTGGGAAACAATTTTGTGCAATGCTGGAAAGAGCAATTAAACTTCATAATAAAAGCTTGGTTTCAAACTGGAAGGGTGTTGCTAAAAACGGGTATATATATAACAAACCATTGCTTCAGCAGGATGGCATGCTTGCAGTCTTATATGCCGCTAAAGTAATGGGTATTACTGAATACAACAAAGGTAACCTCGCTGAAGAAGAGTCAGTAAACTTTGATGAGATATGGTCAGATGTTTTTAGTCATGAACATTCTATGTTTCCAGATTGGCAAAGAACAATGAATATTTCATGGGATAAAGATTTGACTCACATGACAGCTGCAGTTTTATTTTCAATGAGAAGGACTTCAAATCTAAGTCAGTTGAGTATTTTTACTGTAGATAGCAGCTTTTCGAAGCGTATTTCATATAAACTGACCAATAAAGATGCTGTTCTTGCCGCTGTCAGGCTGTATGATTCAACGCTTAGCCAACTGCAGGTAAGTGAAATACTTGAGAAAACGACTCAAACGGATTATGATGAGCAATTTTTAAAAAATGCAGAAGAACGAAAAAGCAGTATATTAAGTAGCAAAACCGCAGTTACCGTTACGGGAAGGAAGTATTACGTTTCGAATAACGGAAACGACAGCAATGACGGTCTATCTGAAAGTAGCCCATGGGCTACACTTAACAAAGTAAACCAAACAGAACTTTCAGTTGGTGACGGGGTATTTTTTCAGCGCAATGGATTGTGGCGGGGACACCTTAAAGCACAAAGTGGAATTACCTATTCAGCCTACGGCGACGGAGAAAAACCGTTGATTTATGGTTCTCCTGAAAACGGAGCAGACGCAAGCAAAATGGAAACCAGCAGACAAACAAAATGTGGTAATATATGGGCATTTATTGAACAATGCAGAATCCTTTATTCGTGATATTATAAAAGATAATACGGGTAAACTCATTATTGTTCAATAAAGCTAATGAGCACTTTTCACACTCCTTCTCTAGCTGTAGTTTTATTTTCTTCTTTGTAATATCCTTCAGCGTATCAGCGACTCGTAGGGGCACACCATTTTTATCGCGAAGTGTTTCACCACCAGCATAAAACCATCGGTATTCTCCACTTTTTAATCTTAGCTGATACTCGAGACTATAGGGTATTTTTCCTGTTCGGTCGTTAAGATGCGCAGCAAAAGCAGTTATGACGCGATCAAAGTCATCAGGATGCAGTTTATCGCTCCAACTACTTAATAGGTTGGGGAAATCACACTCATATCCCACAATCCAACCTTCGTAGCCTGATTAACTAGCTCAAACCGTACCAAAAGATTTTGAGTATTTGCACAAACGTTAAGCTTTGATCCATGAACGGTCGAGAAGTGACAAATTAATATAATTGTCACTTCTTTGTTATATTTAGACAAGTTGACTGAAATGGACTCCGATATGCTAAGTATAATATATACCATAAACCTCGAGGTGGCGGCTTGACGGCAAAATAACCTAGTAATATAAAAAGCATATATTATATCTTTGTATACAAACCGTAAATTATTTTGATTAATATGTAATTCATTCAATTCTTATGAATTATTTAGATAACTACACTGTGTTTGAGAAGAATGCATGTCGAAAATAATAGTAATTTGCAATAATTTAGGTTTTTAGGTAGAATGTTTTATGAAGGAGATTGGTTCCATGAAAGTTGAAGGTGGTGATGTAAAAGTGTTTTGTCAAAAATGTGGCTCTAAGAATTCTGATTTGGATAAGTTTTGTATTGAGTGCGGCTCGAATCTACAGGAAAGCTCAAAAGAAAAGGTAATAGTAAACAATGTCATTCATAACACGACCCAAGCTACGCAATACCAAAGTAGACAAATTTGTTTGGTTTGTAAAGGTAAGGGAAAAAAGGTGAATAAAATACACATGATTATCAGCTTATTATTGGGGTTGATTTTATTCCCGATTGTGGCTATGGTCACAGGTGGAGTAACTTTAATTGCGAGTATATTCATACTATTGTGGGGCCTGTCGAAGAAAAAATGCAATACTTGCAAAGGTAGTGGGTACTTGACTATGTAGCTTTCATAAAAGCACAAATTGGGGGGAGAAAAATGTTTTGTAGTAATTGTGGTAATAAGCTGGTTGATAGTGCTAAATTTTGCTCTGTTTGTGGTAACAAATTGAATAATACAGATACAGCCGAAGTTGTGGTGGAAATGAAAACTAAGAATGAAAATGGTATCCCAGTAGATTTGCTGAAATGCCGTGAGATACATATTAGTGGTAGTAAGCTTGAGTTTAAAGATGAAGTCGGCAGAACGCTCACTGTGGTGTATAAGACAGAGGGTGGTATTCTTAAAACTCCTGCATATGATTACGAAGCCTGTAAGAGTAATGGCACTTCTTACATATACATGAACTCAAAAGTAAAGGCAGGGGATGGCGGTTTTACACAAACGGCTTATTCAGAGGATGGACAAGTCATTGGAAGTGCGAGCTATAACGGCGGATTGAAAAGCATGGCTAAGACAGAAATTAAGATAGTTGATATGAATGGTCAAAACTATATTCTTGAAGAGGAAGTTGGGCTTGTTAAAGGTTTGTTTAAGGTAGTTGCTCCGCCTGATTACGGTATAGGAGCATTAGCATCTGCAAGAACCGGTGATATGAAAATTAAAGCTGGTGGTATAACCATCGGAATGATTCAATCAATAAGGGGGACTGGATTTAACACGTATATTATACGTGACTGCCAAAGTGTGCAGCAGCGTATAGATATAAGATTGTTAATTCTTGGCTTGACTGTGAAAACAATTAATATAAAATAATATAATACAAAAAAGATATGGTTTAACGATTAATTTCTTTAGACCTTATCTTTTTCTATGTAATTAAGGGGATAGTATTAATAATAGAAATTGGATTTCAAAGAGAGTTAAGTGTCCGCACATCTGGAAATCGTGTGACTGTTAATAGCGGTCCGAGGGTTCGAATCCCGGCTCTCTGCCATAATAAACAAATAGCAAAGGTTCTACGAATTGTCGTAGGGCTTTTTTATTTATATAATCAATTAAAGATAAAATGTAAAAGTATACAATTAGTTATTGATATATGTTCATAACTGAGTATAATAAAAGTTGAAAAGGGCATATGTCAATAACTAAGAAGAAAGTAATTCGTATGCAAAGAAAAGATGGAACATTACACTTCTATTAACTTTATAGCAAATTGAGGTGAAGGAATTATGCCAAGACCGAGGAAATGGAGAAAAGTATGTTGTTTGCCTGAGAGCAATCGATTTGGGCCACTTAACGCGCTGATTGACCAAGAGCATTTTGTTATCATGACTGTTGATGAGTATGAGACGATAAGACTCATTGATTTAGAAGAGTTTACCCAGGAAGGGTGTGCCGACCAAATGAATATCGCACGTACAACTGTTCAGCGTATTTATAATGATGCAAGAAAAAAACTTGCAGAGTCTCTAGTAAATGGAAAAGTGCTTAGGATTGAAGGCGGAGATTATAAACTTTGCGACGGCATTGAAAAATCATGTGGTTGTGGTGGTTGTGGAAAGCATAGATGCGGAAGAGTTTTTATGGAAGATGAGATTAAATAAGTCAGGAGGAAAGAAAATGAAGATTGCAGTAGCAAGTGATAGAGAAATGGTTACAGAACATTTTGGACATTGTGAGAGCTTCGATATCTTTGAAGCTGAAAACAATCAAATAGTTAAGAGTGAATCCATACCAAACCCTGGGCATAAGCCTGGATTTTTAGATTAAACTTTGAAATGCTCCCCTTTCAGTCCAGATTTAAAATAAAAATCTGTTGCTGAAAGGGGAGCATTTTTGTATCCAGAAAACTAAATATATAGCAGAAGAAAAGTATGGATTATTTTCTAGTATTTTCTTTAATTTGTTATTATAATTAAATTATATTATTAATATATTGGGGATGATTATATGGAGAATAAAAAGGTAATTATTATCGGTGCTGGTATGACAGGACTTTCTGTCGGCACTTATCTTCAAATGAACGGCTATAATACAGAAATCTTTGAAATGCACAATATTCCCGGAGGGCTATGTACAGCTTGGAAACGAAAGGGCTATACTTTTGACGGTTGTATTCATTGGTTATGTGGATCGAGCCCAGGAAGTGAAATGTACACTGTTTGGAAGGAGCTTGGTTTAATTCAAGATAAAATAATTGTAGACCATGAGATATTTAAGCATACTGAATTAGAAGATGGAAAAAGTTTCTCTGTTTATGTTAATCCTGATAAGTTTGAAGAAGAATTATTAAAATTTGCGCCTGAAGATAAAGAGCTTATCGGGGAAATTATTAAAGGAATAAAGACTTTTAATAAAATAGATATGCCTGTTCTAAAGCCTCAAGAAATGATGAATATAGCAGATTTAGCAAAGTTTGCGCTAAAAGCCTTCCCTATGGTCAAGGTTATGAGAAAGCTAGGCAAGTTATCTATAGGTGATCTTCAAAACAAATTTAAAAATCCTTTCTTAAATGAAAATTTTGCAAGATTAACTGGACTGTATGAAGAAATGCCAGTAACCGCCTTATTATACACACTTGCTTTACTGAGCGTTAAAGCTGCAGGATATCCTATCGGAGGTTCATTAGAACTAGCCAAATCTGTGGAGAACAAGTATTTAAGCCTTGACGGGAAAGTACACTATAACGCTAAAGTCGAAAAGATAATTGTTAATAACTACGCAGCAAAAGGCATTAAACTTGCAGATGGCAGTGAGCATTACGCGGATATAGTAATATCCGCTGCTGATGGGCACTATACAATTTACAATATGTTAAACGGCGAGTTTATAGATAATGAAATTGAGGGGTATTATAAAAACTTTAAGCTCTTTCCTTCAATACTGCAAGTCTCTTTGGGTGTTGCTAGAGAGTTTGCGAATATACCGGACGCAGTAAACTATAACTTTCCAATAGATGAACCTATATATATTGATCCAGAAAATACTTCCAGTGAAATTGGTATAAAAATATACAACTTTGACCCTACTTTTGCGCCAAAGGGTAAAACGGCTGTTACAATGTTTTTTGATGCAAATTATGAATACTGGACTAAACTTAAAAAAGAAAATCCAGAAAAATATGTGCAGGAAAAGGATAGCGTTGCGCATCAGGTAATTGACAGACTTGAAAAGAAATTTGGAGATGTTAAAGACAAAGTAGAGATATGGGACGTAGCAACTCCTTACACTTTTCTTAGATATACAAATAACTGGAAAGCAAGTTTTGAAGGTTTTATACCAACGGTTGAAAATTTTAGTATTAAAATGAAAAGAACGCTCCCTGGTTTAAGCAATTTTTATATGATAGGACAGTGGGTACAGCCTGGAGGTGGAATTCCAACATCCGGAATGCATGGAAGACACTTGGCTCTTGAACTTTGCAAGAAAGATGGGAAAAAATTTATTACCAAGTAGCTGATGTAATGATATGATTGACTTTGCAAAGTTTCAAATAAGGGAGAATGAAGGACATGAAAAAAATATGGATTCGCCTTACCTTGGCTTGTTTTATGATTGCGATTTGCACAACAGTACTTGCTAAGGTTGTAGAAGCGTCGGAGACAACCTTTAATGGAACCTATGAGCAGGGAATGAGCTTTTTTTGGGATACAGATGGTAACCGTATTACCTTTAACAGTTCGACAAATACTTTTTCTATGAGTTTGAATATGTATGAGGGTTTTCATCAATTAACCGGTAAATATATTGTAAAATCAAATCAAGCATTTTGCACGATTACCAGTAAAGCATTTAAGGGTATATCCTTTACCATGACGGACATCAACGGCAATCTGATTTTTCAAAGCGATGAAAGGTTAGTAACTATAGCTTCGGGTGCGTTGTTTAAAAATATAAATAATGCTACCAAAACTTTGGCCTTGCCGTGGGAAAGTGCATATATGGATGCCATAAAGGCATTGAAGCAGGAGAATAATCTTTTTCAGTTTTCTCTTTATGACATAGATGGAGACGGCATTCCTGAATTGTTTCTTTCGCCCAGGGACAATTACACTGTGTATACCTATAAAAATGGGAAGGCCGTGAATATAGGAGAGGTAGATGGTGGCCTCCAGCTTTACAAGTCAGAGGAAAAAAACAGCATTCTGGCCTGCGGTGGATTTGGTACCGGCGCTGGAGGAGGCATGCTATATACAATGCAAAATGGGATGTTGTCAGTGGGGAAAACAGTATTCTACTACGATTGGCCCTATGAAGCACAGAACGGAAAGTTTTACATAAAGGACAAAGAGGTTTCAACCAGCGAATATGATTTATTGGTGAAAAAATCTATGGATTTTGCGAATAAAATCTATGATATCTATGGTGATAAATATGTTTATATACCTAAAGAAACACGATTACAAGACTATGTGACCATGGGTAGCGGCAAAGCAGCGAAGCAGGAAATAAATGTGGTGCTGAATGGAATACCTATTACTTTCGACCAGCCTCCTATTAGCAAAGATGGCCGAACACTTGTACCCATTAGAAAAATTTTTGAAAGCATGGGTGCAACTGTGAACTGGGATAATAGTACTCAAACATTAACAGGTATTAAAAATAATAAAGTGGTATCTTTAACAATCGGATCTAATAAAGCAAAAATAGGCAACAACATATACTATTTAGATGTAAAGGCTGAGGCAATTAATGGCAGAACGTTGGCTCCGGTACGTTTTATAGCTGAAAGCTTTGATGCTTATGTGTATTGGAATGATGCAACTAAAACAGTTGAAATAACTGATAACCATGAGGCATATTCTATAGCTCGTGTAAAAGCATATACCACAGACATAAACATGGATATCATTGAATCTTTCAATAGTAATAAAACAATACTTAATGAATCAGTAATAAAGGAGCTTAATAACTCAAACTTTTTCAACGAAACAAAAAAATATAAGGAACTTATAAACAGTGAAATGTATGTTGCAAGTACATTTAAAGATTATTTACATAAAAGTCCTGCTGCGAGAGTGTCACTTGGTTTAGGAGGTTTAACATTTGGTGACGAAGCAAGTGATTATATAGTTGGAAAATGGCCGGAGAAAGAAAAATATAAAGAAATGCTTAAATCGTACATAAAAGATACCCAAAGCCATTTTGAGGCTGTAGGTTATGCCGAAGAGGTGGCGTCCTTTGCAGATTCTTTTCTTAAGTCAGTTGTCGATATTGCCCCTGCTGGTAAATACAGCAATATAAGCAAACTTTTTTCTAAACTAAAGTCAGGAAACTTATCTATTGAGGAACTAAGTGCTACGTCAACAGAACTTCTTAATCAAATAGAAAGCGCTGCTAAGATTGAACAAAAGTTAGATACCATAACTATTGGAGGTAAATTGACTACAGCATTAGGACATGCCGGAAAGATCATAAAAATAGCAAATACCGCCATAGATTCTATTGAAGACGTAATTTTTGCTACCAGTGCTGTGGGTATGTATGAAAACTATATAAACATTTTTGAGACAATAGAAAACGATAATGGCACAGTCCCTACAGCCCTTAAAGCAGCTGCTAAAGAGCTTAAAGAAGAGATGAGTCAGAATTATGCTAGCCTAATAAGAGGAATCTCTCAAAATGTGGCAAAACTCATTGTAGACGACGCGGTAGATGCTTCTAAGTTGTTATCAAGCGGTGTTTTGTCAAGCGTATCAGCAGGATTAAACATTGGCACTTTCATAGGAAATATAGGACTTGGAATGGATGATGCAATTGATGGTGCAACCTATACGGAAGGATATGCATACTTAAGCGAGTCGTTTGCTAAAAGGTTAGAGCAAGAAAAACAAAATTTCAAATCAAATTACGCTAAATCATATGAAAATACATTAAATTCAGCCAATACATTCAAAAAAGACTATGAGGCATTGCGTACATTAAGGATTGCGGGAGAAACTGCTTATCTCAAAATGACTGGCTATGATACAGCTTTGCTAAAGAAAGAACTCCGTTCATGGACAGATTTTGATGCGAAGAAGAATTTTTGTAAGGAAAGTTTAGAAAGACTTAACAGTCTTGAATTCAAGTAATTTGCAAGCTCAGCTTGAATCGGCGGACTGCTTTTATTGAAATTGTGAATTATAGAGTTCTGCATAAACTTGATTGCGTTTTAAAAGTTCTTGATGACCCCCTTGCTCTACGATTTTTCCTTCACGCACTACCAAAATAGTATCGGCATTTTGAATGGTAGACAGACGATGAGCAATGATGAAGCAGGTCTTATCTTGCATCAATTTGCGCATGGCTCCTTGAATTTTTAGTTCTGTCAGGGTGTCCACATTGGAGGTAGCTTCATCAAGTATTAGGATTTTGGCATTTAATAGCATGGCTCTTGCAATGGTGAGCAGCTGCTTCTGACCTTGGGAAATGTTCAATCCTTCATCGTTAAGGATAGTGTTGTAGCCTTCGGGTAGTTGCATAATGAAATTATGGATTTTTGATGCTTTCGCTACAGAGACTACCTCGTCCATTGTGGCATCTTTTTTACCGTAAGCAATGTTTTGAAAAATTGTTCCATGAAATAGCCAAGTATCCTGTAAGACCATGGCATAGGAGAGACGTAGGCTTTTTCGAGTGACTTTTTGAATATCCGTACCGTCAATTGATATGGTTCCATTCTTGGGATCATAAAACCGCATGAGTAGGTTGATGATTGTAGTTTTTCCTGCACCTGTTGGGCCTACAATGGCAATGAGATTACCTTCGTCCGCATGTAAGTTGAGATCTTGTATAATAGGCTTTCCTGTTGTATAGCCGAAATCAACATGTTCCATTTTAACGTTACCATGGACATTGCTCAAAGTCTCAGCATCTTCCATGTCAAGCGGCTCTGGTTGTTCATCAATAAGGCGAAAGATTCGCTCAGCGGCAGCACGAGTGGACTGAAATTCACTAATGATGTTTGCTGCTTCATTGATAGGACCAGAAAATTTTCGAGAGTAAAGCACAAAAGATGAAAGGTTTCCTAATGTCAGATGATTGAATAAAAATAATAGTGCTCCAAATACACTGATCAGTGCAAGGGAAAGATTGTTAATGAAATTGACAGAAGGACCTGTCATGCTACCATAATAATCAGCATCATAATAGGCGTTAACGGCTTCTTTATTCTTTACATCAAAGCGATTGATGATATTTTCCTCTTGATTATAGGCTGTAATGGTCTTTTGACCAGAGATGATTTCTTCTACAAATCCATTTAGCTCACCCAATTTAGCAGAACGTTTGCGGAAAAGAGGACGAACCTTGTCTGTCATATACTTGGTTAATAGGATGGAAATAGGAATGGTGATGGCGAATACCAATACTAAAACAGGAGAAAGAAAAAGCATCATAGCAAGAGAGCCTAGCACTGTAACCAGGCTGGTACATATTTGTAGCAAATCCGTGGACAAGGATGTATTCACTGTATCTATATCATAGGAAATACGACTTATAATGTCACCAGTCTGATGACTATCAAAATAGCTTACGGGTAAATCTACTAGTTTTTCAAATACATCTGTACGCATTTTAAATATGACCTTTTGACTTAGATTGATCATCAAAATTGAAAGAATATAGGAGAGTAGAGATGAAAGAAGGTAGAATATAATCATCAAAAAGCAATTATAAAAAACCGTCTGAAACTGCACCTGTCCCTCGCCTAGACCGATAGCATCAATGGCATAGCCAGAGAGCATTGGACCGATTAGAGCCAATAGATTACTAAAAAGCGAAAGCAATAAAGCCAGCAGTGCCATCCATTTGTACTGATACAAGTAGCCCCACAAACGCAAAAGAACCTTTTTACCGTCCATGTTAGGCATTGATTCCACCTCCCATCTGTGATAAGCTGATTTCTCGGTAGCTCTCACAGCTTTGCAATAATTGATCATGTGTGCCATATCCCAAGGCTTTTCCATCCTCTAAAATAAGGATGTGGTCGGCATGTAGGATAGAGCTGACCCGTTGTGCAATAATAATCGTTGTGGTATTCTGAAATTTTTCTCCAAGTGCTTTGCGCAGTAGAGAGTCTGTTTTGTAATCTAGCGCACTAGAGGAATCATCCAGAACAAGGATTTCTGGACCTGCTGCCAATGCACGTGCTACTAGTATTCTTTGTTTTTGGCCGCCGCTCAGATTAGAACCTTTAGCAGCAAGCATATGCTCATAGCCATGGGCTAAAGAACCAATAAATTCTTTAGCCTGTGCAGAATCCGCCCCTTCTTCGATTTGTTTTCTGCTTAATCCGCGACCAAAATCAATGTTGGCCGCTATTGTATCAGCAAACAATACATCGTTTTGGAATACAATTCCGAATTTAGTGTGCAGTTCTTTTGGAGGTATACTACGGACATTATCTCCATGAATAAGGATCTTGCCCTTGTCAACATCATACAGTCTTAACAATAGGCGAATCAATGTGCTTTTTCCACTTCCTGTTGCTCCAATAATTCCTAGGGTTTCACCTTGATTTAACTCAAAACTGATATCGTCTAGGTTGTATTCACTTTTATTATAGGAAAAGGACACATGATCAAATACAATATGATATCCATTGTCCACGTAATCTTTTGGTTCTAATTTTAAATCATCAGGAGCATCTAATACTTGGCATATTCTGTCGGCAGATGCGCTTCCTTTAGAATACATGACAAACATACGGGTGATAGAAAGCATAGCATTTAGAATGATCGTAAAGTATGTAAGAAACGCAATGATTTTCCCTGGCTGCGTCAGTCCTGCGTTTACCCGGTATGCCCCTACAATGATTACAAGAGTCAGTCCCATGTTTAATAATAGATTCATTATTGGATTTGTCAAAGCCATAGAAATGCCAGCTTTTTTCTCTGCCCTTACCACATCAGCGTTTATGTCAGAAAAACGTTGCTTTTCATAATCTGTTTTAGACAGCGCTTTTATAACACGAATACCAGTAATGTTTTCTCGTACTGTTCTCACTAGCGCATCTATTGTTTGCTGTAGATCTGTAAAAAGCGGGATACCTTTTTTTGAAACAATATAAATCAGCAGTACAGTAAAGGGTAGAACGAGGATTAAAACCAGCGACAGCACTGGTTGCATTGAAAGAGTAACAATAATACCTCCTAGGAGCAAAATTGGTGCACGCACGCCCATCCGTTGCATCATACCAATCATTCGATGAATATTGTATGTATCAGAGGTCAGCCTAGATTCTAGGGAGGGAATGGTGAAATCGTCAACCTGCCCACCAGAAAGATGAGAAATCTTTGCAAACAAGTCGTGACGAATGACTTCGGTTGCATCCTTTGCTACCTTAGATGCCATTCGGTTTGCTAAAATGTTTGCAATAACCGCTACTACCGAACAGAGAATCATGGCAACGCCCCAAATTAGAATAAGCTTCACGTTGCCCAGGGGGACAATATCATCAATGGTATATGCTAAAATCCACGGCAGCAGCAAATCCATAATGGTACCCGTAAATTTTATTGTGAGACCCAATATCATTTTAGACAGATAAGGTTTTAGATAGGTTAAGATTTTTCTCATGATTTTTCTTCCCTCTCTGATTGCTTGTCTACCTGTGAGATAGCTTTGTTCAGCACATGTTCCATGATAGAATATTGTTGCAAGTGCAGCTAATGCTGTAAAAAGAATATCACTTTTCTGTTGGTAGGTCAATTTGCATCTATTGCTGTATAACGGTTTAATACAGAATTTTGACGCTTCTTATTTTGTTTTAATCAAAGAAGAGGCACTGAGCTATATATTTGTTGAGGGTTGCTCATCCTTAATAACTATTTAGACAAGTAGTTTGAAAAATAGCCGTGTGAATGGTAGAATATATAAGCAATATACAAACAATATATAGATTGTTTTGCGATATTTCATTGATTTTCATATTATCTTATTATAGCTTTGGGGATATGAATGCAGGGGTATTTTCTTATGAGGTTTATAATTACTATGAAAATGAGGGAGGTAGGTTTTGAATTTTACAATTAATTTTGCCATAAATATATATTCTATTGTATTATTAATTTTTATCTATATTCACGCCTTCAAGCAAAAGGAAAAAGTTTTTCTGCAATATAAGCTTTTCATGATGATGGTACAAGTTACGATCTTGATGCTAGTTGTGGATATATTCAGTAGATTTGATGGTAACCCGGGTACGGTTTACTCTGTTATAAATCATTTGGGTAATTTTTTAATTTTCTTGTTAAACCCTGTCATCCCATCGCTTTGGTTATTATATCTTCATTGCCAAGTGTTTGATGAAGAGAAAAAAATGAGACAATGGCTGTATTCTTTAATAGCCATTAATGCAGTAAATGCGTTTATGTTGGTATTGTCCCAATTTTTTGGATGGTTTTACTATATTGATTCAGAGAATATCTACCACAGAGGGATGCTTTTTTGGTTTCCTGTGTCTATTATGTTAGGATTGAGCATTGTGGCTTTTATTCTAGTTGTATCAAATCGAAAAATCATTGAAAAAAAGTATTACTTTTCACTTGTATTTTTTACAGCCTTTCCGTCTGTTTGTGCCATTTTGCAAGTCGTTTTGTACGGAATGTCACTCGTTTTGAACGGTATTGCGTTATCTGTGTTGATCGTTTTTTTAAACATTCAAAATCGCAGCATGGATATTGATTATTTAACAGGCGCATATAACCGTAAGAAGCTTGAAATCTACATGGAGGAAAAAATCAGTTTAAGCACCGAAAATAAGACTTTTTCTGCTGTATTGATAGATTTGGATAACTTTAAATCTATCAATGATATCTTTGGTCATGATGTGGGAGATGATGCATTGGTAGCTTTTGTAAAGCTACTTAAAAGCTGCCTTAGATCAGTAGATTTTATTGCACGGTTCGGCGGGGATGAGTTTTATGTTATTCTAGATGTATCAAATAGGAATGATCTGGAAGCCACTATTTGTAGAATTAATAGCTGCATTGAAGAATATAATGATTATGGTGCTATGCCTTATACCCTTGGCTTTAGTATGGGCTATGCCATATATGACTACCATTCTCACATGAAAGTGGGGGAGTTTCAAAAGCAAATTGACCTATTGATGTATGAGAACAAACGGGCTAATATAAAAATAGAAAGCTAATCTGGTTTTTTATATTTCATATAAACTATTTAAGGATTTTGATGTCCTCATGGTGTGGTAGTCTTTGAACAACTTGAAGAAGCTCTAGCTGCAGTTCACTGGCAAAATGACTATCAACCGTATCAAAAGCCGCAAATCGCAGCGGAAAGCCGTGCACCCCGGTTTCATCCGAGCCGCAAATCCATCCTTGGGCATAGGCTTCCCCTCTATGGTTGATGGAGCTTTCTAAATACTCCCTTCTATAAAACATAGGAGAGTACTCAGGGTATGGATTTTCATACGCAAGAACTAAAAGCCGCTTATCTCTCGGGCATAAATTTTCAAACTGCTCAATCAAAATTGGATCTTCTACACCTTCTAAAACATCAATTAACCTCAGACCCTCTATATAGAGAAACAACTTCTCGCCGGTTTCAGAATATCCATAATTAATTTTTTCATCTTGATTTCCGACAATGGAAGTAAAGGGCTTTTGTATCAGGGTATTTTTCCGTATTTCATGAAATACGATTGTAAACGATTGTATAGGCAAACAGACTTGCTCTGACAATTTGTGGGATGAACAATCTACGAAAACAAGAGACTTATTGTAAAGCTCCGCTGGCAAACAATTCAACTGCTTCAGATATTCATATAGCAGTTGTCCATATTTATCTTGTTCATGGCAGTACATCATCTGTTGGCTGCTTAGCTCGATTTCTCTACCATCAACTACTGCTTTGTTTGGCATATACCCAAAAGGCAAATCGTATTCTTGAAAGTGATTTTTGATCAAAGATTCTCTTCGAGTATTTACTTCCAGGTGTTCAGGTTCAGCATATTGGCAACAAAGTTGAACGGAAAATTCACTGTCTGAATTTCCACACGCAAGAATGTATATCTTATGGTTACCCATTTCATAGCTTTTATTGATAAGCTGAGTTTCGTTACTCCAAAAATATGAGAGAGCGATATAATCTCCTGGATCAATCTGTACGGGTTGTTCCGTATGTAAATTATAGACGCGCCTGTTTTGCACTGTGAAGTCTTTGTTGGTTGCAAGAATTTCGCAGGAGGATTGTTTATTGTAAAGATTGCGTTTTATAAAGTTAAGGATCTTGTCAAAATCTTGTTCTGGTGTTTCGAATACAATATCTGTTTTAAAAACCTGGCGCATTTTCTTGCTTGGGTTTTCTATGGGAATAAGCTCAAGCGCTCCATCCTGATCATTAATGTCACCTAAATCTATATAATCACTAAATGCTAAATAGATTTCCATATTTATCATTCTCCCAACAGCATATTTATTAATACTATGTAATTATTTGTGAACTTAAAATCCATTGGCATATTTTCATCAGAATTTAACTACTACTTCAAAAAAAGAACAATAATATTCACATGTTAAAAGTGTAGCATACCCGGTTGAGTAAAACCATTCAGTTATTGAGATTTATGATTGCAATTATTGCAATCATGGTGTGATAATAAAAGACTATGAAAGAACATAGCCTATAAGTGTTGCATTTTTATGTTTGCAAATATATAATATAAGCATAAGTTTATATTATAAGCAAAAGATGGTGAAATAATGACGTCTAGAGAAAAAGAAATTTTGGAGATCGTAAGAAAGGATCCTATGATCTCGCAGCAAGAAATCGCTGATTATCTAGGAATAACAAGGTCCTCAATAGCGGTGCATATTACAAATCTGATGAAGAAGGGCTATATAGCTGGAAAAGGCTATATCGTTTCTGAAAATACATATGTATCAGTAATAGGTGGCGCTAATATTGACATTCAGGGTTTTCCTAAGAATATGCTAATTAGCAGAGATTCAAACCCTGGAAAAGTAAGATTATCCTTAGGGGGAGTAGGAAGAAATATTGCAGAAAATCTTTCTAAGCTTGAGATAAGAGCCAAATTAATATGCCCCATAGGGGATGATGTTTATGGCAGAAAGATCATTGAGGATTGCACCCTATCTGGAATCGATATGAGCCACAGCATTGTTTTTAAAGGGGCAAATAGCTCCACATATCTTTCAATAATGAATGATAAGGGAGATATGGAAATCGCAATATCAGACATGGATATTTTGGAAAGACTAACCGTGGAAATAATAAGAGAAAAAGCGCATGTTATGGAGAATTCCTCTTGTGTAGTAGTAGATACAAATCTGACTGAAGAGGCACTTTATCATCTTTTAAAGGACTATAAAAATAAGGACTTTTTTCTAGATACAGTCTCCACTTCTAAAGCTATCAAGGTTTCAGATTTCATCGGAGCATTTCATACAATCAAGCCAAACAGACTAGAGGCCGAAAAGCTTTCTGGTATGACAATCAGAGATAAAGATGACTTAGAAAAGGCATCAGTGTATTTCTTAAGAAAAGGTGTGAAAAATGTATATATAAGTCTCGGAGAAGAAGGGGTTTATTACTCTGATGGAGAAACAAGCGGTACCTTTAAAATCCCAGATGTAAAAGTGATTAGTGCTACAGGAGCTGGAGATGCTTTTATGGCAGGATTAGTTTATGGATATTTGAATAACTTTAAAATACAAGAATCAACAGAGTTTGCATCCTCAGCTGCTGTCCTTGCGCTATCCCACGAGAACACAATAAATCCTATGATGAGCATTGAAAGGATTAATAAAATAATAAAGGAGTCGAGATAAAATGTATAAGGAGTATATTGATATATTGCCAGAAGTGAGAGAAGCATTGTCACAAGGTAGACCAGTAGTTGCATTAGAGTCAACCATCATTTCTCACGGTATGCCTTATCCAGATAATGTGAACACTGCAAGAATCGTTGAAAAAATCATAAGAGATCATGGAGCAGTGCCTGCAACCATAGGCATCATAAATGGAAGAATAAAGGTCGGGTTATCACAAGAGGACCTTGAACATATGGGAACAGGAAAAAACATTATAAAGGCCAGTAGAAGAGATTTACCTTTTATCATATCAAAGAAACTTGATGGTGCTACAACAGTAGCCTCAACCATGATCATCGCTGAGTTAGTAGGAATAGAAATATTTGTAACTGGCGGAATAGGGGGAGTGCACAGAGGCGCAACGGAAACCTTTGATATATCAGCAGACTTGATGGAACTAGCCAATACCAATGTAGCAGTAGTTTGTGCTGGAGTAAAATCAATACTAGATATTGGCTTAACATTAGAATACTTAGAAACCCATGGAGTGCCGGTGGTAGGATATAAAACAGAAGAATTCCCTGCTTTTTATACAAGAAAAAGCGGTTTTAAAGTTGATTATTCAGTAGAATCAGAAGAAGAACTAGCAAAAGCCATAAAAACGAAATGGGATTTAAATATGAATGGTGGAGTGGTTGTTGGAAACCCAATACCAGAAGAATATGAAATGGATTATGATAAAATCAATAAAGCCATAGAAGAAGCATTAAAAGAAGCAGAGGAAAAAGGAGTAAAGGGAAAAGAAACAACACCTTTCCTTTTATCTAAGGTTAAGGCACTGACAGAAGGAGCAAGCCTTGCTTCAAATATACAGCTTGTTTATAATAATGCAAAGGTTGGCGCAAGATTGGCTGTGGAGTTGGCTAGGATATAGAGGATGAAATAGTGAAATAGATTTCAAGTACACACTACTGGAAATCGTGGGACTGTTAATAGCGGTCCGCGGGTTCAAATCCCACTCTCTCCGCCATAGAATATAACACCTCTGAAGGTTTGAACGCTCAGAGGTGTTTGTAAACAAGAGGCACTTAACCTATATTTGGTTAAGTGCCTTTACTCAGTTAAATACTCACGAAGGTAATCTTCAATTTCTTTTGGGTGTTCTCCTTCTTTATATAGAATACAGTCATATACTCGCTAATATATAACACCTATCTCTAGCATTTGAGCATCCTTAAATTCAATGGAGTTTATAAACTCTGGACACGAACCGAGAATACCTCTATCAATAGGATTAAGACCAACTTCTTCTAAATTATAGAGATCATCTTCTGGTGTTAGTAATATAAGAGATCCAAATTCTTTTAGACTGAATTACTCAATATTCTCACCAGTTTTAATGTTTTCATAAAGACTTTTGAAATAATCCTTTAAATATTTTGCAAAGTCTTCTGTTATATCCTTATTAGAAAGATTTTTATCAATATCTATTAAAGTATTTATTATATGCATTTTATCAACCTTTCTTATATATTGAGTGTTGAAGAAATACTAGCTAATAGGCACTTTATCATTTTTAGATTGACTATCAGTTCTACCATTAGCTTTTGCTGTACAAGGAACCTATTGAAGCTTTGCATGCTGTTTATGCGCTTGTTTACGGTATTTGCTTTCATGTTTTGTTCCTGTTGTTCTTTTATGTAATTGGTATATTGGGTTCTTTTAAATGTTCCTTTGAAGCTTGTTCCTCCGCTTTCAACGAATTCTATAAAGCTGAATACGTCAAACATGTAGGACTTTATTGTAGTCTTTGCCTTGTGATCGTCTTCAAAATCTTTCTTGAAGCTGGATATTATAGGCTTTGCAGACTTACTTAAATGGAATCCTGTCTGCACTTTTCCTTCAAGGTTAACGTAAGTAATGGCTTCCTCGCCAATTGGCTGAACCTTAGCTGATTTAGTAGTTGCGTTTGTTTTTTTCTTAAGGTTGTTTTGGATTTTAGTGCATAAAAACAGCCATTTCATTATCTGAAATGGCTGCATAATTCAATTTGTACATCACCTTGTGTTATCTTAACATTGATATATTAATCAATTGATTTAGCTAATTTATATTTTATTATTCCGCAGTGAAAACAACCTTTAGTGACCCATCTTGCTGAACTTCATATGCAAGAGGTATTCCTTCTGCCCATAGAATTTTACCAGCGAGATGTTTGCCTACATAGCCATTTTCATCCACTACAACCTTTTGGCTTCCATCAATATCATAACCTTCATATATTCCATTCTCATCAATTATACATATTTCACCTGGGCTACCTTCTGTACTGCTTGTATTGTAAGAAGTGTTGTTGAATTCAGTTAGTTCATTACTTACTATATCAAGCTCATAGAGTTTGCCTGAAGAGACTTCTACATAGAAACTTCCTAGGGTTGTGAATTTATCTGGGGTATCTTCTCCTACTACAATTGAATAATATTCTACTCCATCAATTACTTCTATACTGTCATCTCTCAATGAAAAGTCCTGATATCTTGATTCTACATTTTCTGCAACTATATCGATAGCAGTATCCAAATCAATACCGTTATTCAGATTGGTATCATCAGAGATAATTATACCTTCTAGTTCATTGCTATCAACATAATCAATTAGCTTATTATCCTCAAAAGCAAATCGTACTTCTTTTTTAGTGTCAGATCCCTTATAATATGAATATGTTTTTACCCCTTGTCTATCAAATACCAATTCTCCTTCATATCCAAACAAAGAAACTAACATATCATAGTTCATGCCCTCCTGAACTTTATTCAACTGTTCGCCGGTTATGTAGCGAGGAGCTTCCTGGTTATTGTTAAAAGTGTTTTGTGACGACGTTATTCTATTAGAGTCCTTGTTAAATAAATCAGTGTTAATTATAACGAGTATTACTATGACTAAGACGATGCATATGCCCAATATAGCAGCTATGAGTTTCTTACTGTTATGCGGCTTATCGACTTTATTTGATATAGATGTATGATTTTTATCATCTGTGGTTTCTACATTATTAAAGACACCTTGAATAAGGTTATTTTTGCTTCCGCAGTTAGGGCAAAAAACGGAATTCTCAGTAAGCTCTTTTCCACATTTTATACAATACATATATGTCTCTCCTATCTTTCTAGTTTTTGTCCGCAATGAATGCAATAGTTAGTATTTTCATTAAGTATGCTTTTGCAATGTAGGCATCGTTTTTTATCTTTAAGAAGGTTCTCTCCGCAGGATACATAAAATTTACTTTCAGAACGGTTATTAGTGTTGCATTTTGAGCATGTTTGAGATGTAGAATCAATTGAGGTGCTAGAACTTGTTTCAGATATGCTTTGCCCTATCCCATCTTTTATTTTTACTTTCTTTAACTTGCTATATTCATATCCATTAAATAAAAACGAGATAGCGAATAACAATAAAGCTAACCAATAGCCACTTTTAAATTCTGCATAAATTAGGTTTTCTCCGTTTTCTGCAACATTCGAATTGACATTCACCTGAAAGGAAATAAGCAGAATCGTACCTGTAAGACCAAAAATACAATAAAGGAAAGTGTTGGTTCTTTCCTTAGATACTATTTGTATTTGCTCTAGTCAGAGAATAGATACGGCTATAAAAGTTAATCCTAATGTAATAGCAAGGTCAGTATTTTGAATATCTTCCAGCTCTTCAGTAATAGGATTTGTTATTGTAGTTCCAAATGCTAACTCATATCCTGTAAAGCTGGAAATTGTTTGACCTTGGCAAGATACGGTTACAAATTTAGGAGGAAGCACAGTATTATAAGTGCAAATAATGATGGGGATATTATTTTAGTTTTCATATGTATACCATCCTTCTTTACTCATGTTTTAAATCATAGAGTTCTTCTAAAAGGGTATTTATTTCTTTTTGGCACTGTTCATGGATGGCTTCAAAGGAATTTTCTTGTTTACCTAAATATACGGTTCCATTAGTAGGTCGCTTTGTCATGTCTTTGAATTTTATATACTCCGAAATAATTTTGTTCAATACATATATTCCGTTTTTTGTAATAGCATATCCTTCATATCCAATAAGGGTATGCCTTGAAGATTGACAACAATTTTATCTGGAAACACAACTGATCTAGGTAATATTTTAAAACCTCCAGACATTAACAGTTTTCCAGCTATACCTTTTATTTCATTCATTTCTTGTCGAAATTCTAAATTATAAGATGCCAAAGCCCTCTCCATATTTGTCTTAAAGTTTGATAGCACTTCAGTATAAGGATCTGAGCTAGTATTAGAAATTGAGTTAGGCTCACCGCAATTTTGATAATACATCATCAGTTCATCTCTTATCTTAATTTGCTTTAGTGTGATTGGTTTCATCTAGCGATTATCTGCAATTAGTTTGTGAGGGTATCTGAGATATTTGCTATTATTTTTTTAAGGATAGGAAGGTGCGATCTGACTTAATTTCTAAAAGGCTAGGCATTTGAGATTCTTGCATGTTTGGGAAGTTCTAGCGAAATGGGAATAATGTTTTTCACTCATTTTGGATGACCTCCTTATTTATTACAAATTTAGGCAACGTTTCGATTTTACCAATTACGCTGCATAAAGTCAATGTGAATACAGCCATGGGCATGTTAAAATTGTTCTCCTCAATAGATAAAGTTATCTTTAAGGAATGGGAGTATATGGATTACAGCTTTTTTAGGCGAGAGGATAAAGGAAGAAAGGTTTAAACTAAGATTTTCGCGTATTCACAGAGGAAAGCTATGCCATTGGGCCGAACTGCTATGGTTAATAAGTTAGGCGTCAATTATTTTGTAAGATCATAGATATTATTGTAGAATATAGAAAGATTTTGGATAGTTGAAGGATATTACAAAATAGTAGAGAAATATTAGGTAAGTATCTAATCATACGAAAACATAATAAGGTGGGAGATAAAAATGAGAAAGTTTTTAATTATTGCACTACTACTTGTATGTTGCTTTACACAAGTAGTAAGTGCAGACAATGTAGCACAGATAATAGGTAATGGAAACACTGTAACTTTTGTGGATTTAGGTGAAAAATATAGTTGGGCGGAAGATGCTATACAATACTTTGCTGAGCAAGGTATTGTGAATGGTGTTGGCGACGGTAAATTTGCTCCAGAAAAGTCAGTAACTAGAGAACAGTTTGCAAAAATGCTTATTCTGACTTTTAACGCTCCGTTAAGTACACCAGAAGAAGCAACCTTTAGTGATGTAAAAAATGATAGTTGGTCATATCCTTACGTTGAAGTTTGTAAGGATTTCTTAACAGCATACAATAACCCTTTTGGCGGGAAACCGGCATTTCATCCAACTGAAGCTGCAACTCGTGAAGATATTACAGTTGCTTTGGTAAAGATAATGGGGTTATCGGAAAATGATTCAAATTATTCGGATTATGCAAACAGTGTTTTTTCTGACTCAGGAGACATTTCACCAGGTCTAGCTAAATATGTTAGCATAGCAGCTGAAAGAAAATTAATAAACGGGTATGAGATAAATGGTGATTTAGTATTTGGACCAACGAGACCAATTACACGCGCTGAGTGTGTTGTATTATTAAATCGTGCAACGAAGCAAGCTGTTAGTACTATTAATGCTGAATTAAGTATTACTGCAAACATCATCACGGGACAAGATCCTTCTAATGTGACATTATCAATTGAAGCAGAAGAAGGCACAAAAATCTCTGTAGATGGTCAATTAGTACGAATGGACCCGACAGATAAGGGTTATATAGGTGGTATGGTACCGTATAAATTTAATTCAGAAGGAAGCAAGATATTTGTCATTGAAGCTATTAAAGGTTCAAAAAGAAAATCTTTAGAAATAATAGGGACATATCAGATTGGTACACCTGTGTTAAACATAACAACATGTCCAAGCACCTCTTCAGTAAAGACAGTGATAATAAAGGGAAATACTAAAGATACCAATGATACATATCCAACAGTAACAGTAAACGGTAATGCAGTTAATGTTAACTGGGATGGAAGTTGGTCAAAGGAAGTATCACTAAATGAAGGTGAAAACAAATTCACTATTATTTCAACTAATGATTTGGGAAAATCTACAACTGTAGAAAAGACAATTGCCTTTGGGGTAGGTGCACCAACATTAAACATAACAACATGTCCAAGCACTTCTACAGTAAAGACAGTGACAATAAAGGGAAATACTAAAGATACCAATGATACATATCCAACAGTAACAGTAAACGGTAATGCAGTTAATGTTAACTGGGATGGAAGTTGGTCAAAGGAAGTATCACTAAATGAAGGTGAAAACAAATTCACTATTATTTCAACTAATGATTTGGGAAAATCTACAACTGTAGAAAAGACAATTGCCTTTACAGTATTAGCACCAGAAATAACTTTTACTAATTGCCCAGAAGTAACTAACCAATCAAGTCTATCTTTACAAGGGAAAATAACAGATTCGTTAGGCAATGTAAAACTATATAGCAATGACCAAGAAGTATATGTTTCATACGATGGTACATTTTCTAAAAGTGTTACTCTTTCTAGTGGCGACAATAGTTTTGTTTTTAGAGCAGTGAACAGCTATGGAAAGTCAACCTCCGTTGTTAAAACTGTTAAATTTGCAAACATCGTGCCGCCAACCCTTTTGGTGGACGATGTTCCAAGCACTTCAACGAATAGGATGGTAACAATAACTGGAACAGTAAATGACGATCTCGACGCTAAAGTCTTGGTATATGTAAATGATAACAAAGTATCATCATCAACTGGAAGTTGGACAACTACTATAACTCTAAGTGAGGGTTCTAATGATATAATAATTGTTGCAACTAATAAATTTGGCAAAAGTGTAACTGTTGTAAAGAAGATAAACTATACACCAGAACCGATTCTGGAACCAACACCAGAACCAACACCAGAACCGATTCTGGAACCAACACCAGAAACAATTCTGGAACCATAATAAATTTAATATAAGTGCTAGTTGGTGGAGGGATTAGGACTCCCTCCACTATAATTTTTAAAATCGCGTTGGATTTCTATGAAAAGTAATATTAGCCAGCTAGATGACGACATAAAAGAAAGCATCAATAATTGCTATCGGAAACTGCTGAATACTAGACTGAATTCAATACCTCTGAGGACTTTAAGCCTCAGAGGTATTGAATTTTGTATTATTTTTTTTGACGCTTGTCGACCATTTGACGATCTTGTGACGGCGTAATAGGTGAAGTTTATTTAAGTTACTAAAAATTATAATTATCTACGTGTCGTCTGATAGCTGGCGAATCTTTTTGAAAAGTACCTATATCAATTTTCTCAACAGCTATATGTAGATATTAAATCCTTGATATGGGTAAGCTAGAGGTAGATGAAATGATAATTCGTATAAGAAAATTCAGATATTTTTTATTAGCTTTTTTTATGGTGCTTTTTCTTGGATTGCAAGTTTATATTCTTGTGTTAACTAGCTAAATGTAGATATATGAGAAGCATTAATTGTTACTATCTGAAATCATTAAAAAGTAGCATATGTATATTGTACAATGATATAATAAAGATATCTTAATTATGTATGGTGGAGGCGATTTCTTTGCTAGATAAAAAACAATTAGAGACTATAATATTGCAAAATATGAATTACATAAAAAATTATGGAGTATCCCGCATAGGCATATTTGGTTCATTCATTAAGGACTGTGCAACAGAAGATAGCGATGTTGATATACTCATTGCATTTGCGTCGGGTATGAAAAATTTTGATAATTATATAGAACTGAAATTTTTTCTTGAAGAGAGTTTGAATAGAAAGATTGATTTAGTAATTGAAGAAAATATAAAAGAAGAGCTCAGAGATGAAATTCTAAGGAGTGTGCATTATGTCGAGGCAGCCTAATGTCTATTTGAATGACATGCTTGGAGCAATAGAGAAAATTCAAAGGTATACTTCTAATACGTCATATGAGAGCTTCAAGAATGATGAGCTTGTACAAGATGCTACTATTAGAAACCTTGAAATTCTAGGAGAAGCAGCAAAAAAAATTCCTGAAGAAACCAAGCAAACTTATTCAGACGTTGAATGGAGAAAAGTTGCAGGGCTCAGAGATATTTTGATTCATGATTATTTTGGAATAGATATTGTTATAATCTGGGATGTAATCCAAAATAAACTACCATCATTGCAAAAATCACTAAGGAAGATCATTGAAATAATAAGTATTAACAGAATATAATCAAACATGGTAGCACCTACTGAAAACCACTCTAACCCTACTGGAAATCGTGTGACTGTTAATAGCGGTCCGCGGGTTCGAATCCCGCTCTCTCCGCCATAACTAAGTAATATCAAGGCTTTTAAGTTTTTACTTGAAGCCTTTTCGTTTATTTTATAATGTCTATTTTCAATGTATCCCTACTTTACCCCTATAGATGCTATCAATATTAAAATGCAGCATATCTTTATCTTCTCTGATTAATTAATTCAGAAGTACAAAAATAAGTTAAATAGTAATAAATAAAAGTATTTAATAAAGCAGCGGCGGAGCAGCGTGATATATATTGTTGCTGTTTTGTAATGATAGTTTTTGCAAATCTTTTAAAGAAAATAATGTATTCTTTTTAAAGCATAAATGATATGCAGATAGCATAATTCTGGTACTAGTTAGAAAACGAGAGATATTTAGGTTGAATAATCCATTGGAGGATAAATTTAAAGTGTGTGAACCAATACTATTTGACCTTAAGGACACCAGATATATGGATATTTTCATATGTTGAAGCAAATGGAAATATAATTATACCATTTGAATTATCAGAAAATGATTTGTTAAAAGAGGCTGAAAACAAATATGGGAGCATATGGACAAAATATGGAATGAAAGAGGAATGGTAAAACAACTATTAATAGTATATAACAATTAAATATACATAAAAGTATTATATGAATTGTTAACATTATTATGTTAACAATTCATCTGTTTGAGGATATTAATCCGTGAAAAAAAGATATGGGATAGGGACAATGTTTTTTAATTTAATAAAAGCTGTGCTTGTTATCATAATTTCATCGTGATACAATTATTTTAAATAGACTAAATTGGCGATGGAGTTCGCCCTAAAATGCTGACAAGCTAATGACTCCTACAAACGGTATAATATGCTATTTGTAGGAGTTGTTTTTATTTCGGAGGTTTATGATGCGAAAATATATTTATATTATGGTGGGCGGAATGTTAGGAGCAGTATTGAGATTTACCATAAAGAACATTCATATATTGAATGTTCAAGAAAGCTTCCCGCTCAACACCCTGCTTACAAACATAACTGGGAGTTTTATACTTGCCCTTTTTCTAACAGTTGCTTTTGAAGTATCTGATTTCGATGCGGATATTCGACTTGGCATTGCAACCGGTTTCCTCGGAGCCTACACAACTTTTTCAACTCTTTGTAAGGAGATTGTTGTATTAATTATTAGTGGTAAAACCTTTTTAGCAATTATATATATGATACTGTCCGTTACGCTAGGGCTTGCCGCTGCATATTTTGGGAATGTTTTAGCAAGAGTAACTATTTCTAAATTAGTTAGAGACACGAAAATAATTGATGAAGGTGAGTTCAAATGATGGAATACTTATTCGTTGCAGCTGGAGGAGCATTGGGTAGTCTTACTAGATATACTGTTGGAAGAAAAATTGCGGAAAAAGCTACTACCGAATTCCCTGTGGGGACATTTATTATAAATATAACTGGGGCAATTCTTTTGGGAATAGTTAGTTCAATGAGGTTAAGTGGGAATATGTATTTACTCTTTGGTGATGGATTTTTAGGAGCTTATACTACTTTTTCAACCTTTATGTATGAGGGATTCGTTCTGTTTCAGGAAAATGAGAAAATGAATGCTTTTATTTATATTTCGTACTCGTTTTTTTTAGGGATAATTGGTTTTATTATTGGCATTGCAATAGCGCGGTTTATTTAAATAATTGAAGGAGGAGATAGTATATGATTTATTCTCATGAAGTAGAAAATATGTGTATAGTTGCAAAAGGCCCTAAACATGGTCCGGCACCTATTCCTGAAGAGGGAAAATGGGTTAAGGCTTATGATGTGAAAGATATTTCTGGTCTTACACACGGTGTTGGCTGGTGTGCACCACAACAAGGAGCTTGCAAAATCACTTTGAACGTAAAGGACGGAATTATTGAAGAAGCCTTGATTGAGACCATTGGTTGTTCTGGTATGACTCATTCAGCTGCTATGGCTTCGGAATTATTACCTGGAAAAACAATTTTAGAAGCATTGAATACAGATCTTGTATGTGATGCAATTAATGTTGCAATGAGAGAGCTATTTTTACAGATCGTATACGGAAGGACACAGACTGCATTTTCAGAAGGGGGCTTGCCTATTGGAGCCGGGCTTGAAGATCTTGGCAAAGGAATGAGATCCCAGGTTGCTACCATGTATGGAACAAAAATAAAAGGAACACGATATCTGGAGATGGCAGAAGGTTATGTAACCAGCATGGGATTGGATGAAAACAATGAGGTTATTGGATATAGATTTGTACACCTAGGAAAAATGATGGAAATGGTTGCAAAAGGCATTGATGCCAATGAAGCTGTGAGAAAAGCTACCGGCCAGTATGGTAGATACGATGAAGCAGTAAAATACATCGATCCAAGACACGAATAAATCAAAAGGAGGAAGAAATTATGCCATTATTTGAAAGCTATGAGAGAAGAATAAATCAAATCACACCTGTATTAGAAAAATACGGTATGAAGGATATTGAAGAAGCGAGACAGCTTTGTTTAGATAAAGGAATTGACGTACATGCAATCGTAAGAGCAATCCAACTAATTTGTTTTGATAACGCTTTATGGGCTTATACCATAGGCGCTGCAATTGCGATAAAGAAGGGTCTAACGACTGCAGCTGAAGCTGCTGAAGCAATAGGAGAAGGACTGCAAGCCTTTTGTATCCCCGGTTCGGTTGCAGAACAGCGCCAGGTAGGCATTGGACATGGCAATTTAGCAGCTATGTTGCTTAGGGAAGAAACAAAATGCTTTGCATTTCTTGCTGGACATGAATCATTTGCAGCAGCAGAAGGAGCTATTGGTATTGCCAAATCTGCTAACAGAGTTAGAAAGCAGCCTCTAAGAGTTATACTAAATGGACTTGGCAAAGATGCAGCATATATAATATCTAGAATGAATGGCTTTACATATGTTGAGACTGAATTTGATTACTTTACAAGTCAATTAAAGATTGTGGAAGAAAAACCTTTCTCTAGAGATGGTAAAGCCTTGGTTAAATGTTACGGCTGTGATGATGTTCGTGAAGGCGTATCCATCATGCATCATGAAGCTGTTGATGTATCAATCACTGGAAACTCCACAAATCCTACACGATTCCAACATCCTGTTGCAGGAACTTATAAAAAAGAATGCATAGAGCAAGGAAAAAAATATTTTTCAGTTGCGTCTGGTGGTGGAACCGGAAGAACCCTTCACCCAGATAATGTGGGAGCAGGTCCTGCATCTTACGGAATGACAGATACTATGGGAAGAATGCACTCCGATGCGCAGTTTGCAGGCTCATCATCAGTACCTGCTCATGTGGAGATGATGGGGTTTATCGGTATGGGTAATAATCCTATGGTTGGAGCGTCAGTCTCTGTTGCGGTAGCAATTGAAGAAGCGATGAAAAAATAATTTAGCGTAAATAGATAATGAGAAGCAGTAGGGACGGTTTTTTGCTTTTAAACTACTGCTAGAAGCAAAAAAATCTTCCTTACTGATTCACCTTAGAAAAGTTCACATTTATATACCTAAAAATAGTTGAAACTAATAATATCCCAAAGGCTATAGCTATTGCACTGCCAATAGTTTCAAGTCCCTTATATGCAGCTTCTATTATTTTGTTTTCAATAATATATAAAACTGTATAATAGGCTGAGATACCTGGAACAATGGGAAATAAGCTTGGGATATAAAATACCGTTGCTGGGGTTCTAAAAACTTTGGCCATGATTTCACTTGTAATGCTTATTGCCACCGCCGCAATAAATATTGCAAACATACTTTTTTCTGTCAACATATATATTTCTTTATAGGTTGTCCAACCTATTGCACCACATAGCCCTGCCCAAAAAAGATTTTTTCTTTCTATATTAAATAAAATTGCTGGACAATAGCTACCCAAAAAAGCAAGAACAATTTCTTTCATGTGAATCCCTCCTGCATCTGCTGCATAAAATTAAATTGATAAAGGACATAGCTATTACATCCAATACTTCATAAACGACAATGCTATACCCACGCCTACGCCAATAGCAGTAACTGTAAACATGGCCTCTGCAACTCTTGCTTGGCTTGACAAAATATCACCATGTAACGCATCCCTTATGCCATTGGTTATGGCAAGTCCAGGAACTAAAATCATAATAGACCCTACTATTATTGAATTTACATTTAGGGAGATGTTTGATTTAACTGCTAATACTGCTATAAACCCAGCTATAAAGCTACAAATAAAATCTGCAAAGAACTGGGAAATGCTGGCTTTACTCATCTTCTCACGAAGACTATAAATCAACATGCTTATAGCAGCCGCGATAGTGCCATCAATAAAGGTGCCTTTAAACAGCATTGCATATGCAAAAGCAGTAATTCCTGCTGCTATAAGTCTTCTTATAAAAGGGAAATAGGGAACTGTTTCCATAACATTTAATATTAGTAAAGCTTCATCATAAGACATAGTGGTATTTTGAAGATTTCTTGAAAAAGTGTTTATGATTTCTATGTTATGCAGATTAATTGTTCTGCTTCTGATTCTTTTCATCAAAGATACTGACTCACTTGCGTTGTTTGTAGCTGAACCAGATACAAATATACCAGTAGGAGTCACAAAACATTCGGATTTTATGTCATAGGCACAACATATTCTATCTATGGTATCCTCAACTCTATATATCTCAGAACCGCTTGTAAGTAGGATTTCTCCACTACGTAGAGCTATATCTAAAACTTCTATTGCTTTCATATCATCACCACTTTGCAATTTGTATTGAAATATTCATATGCGTTTATCTTCTGCTTGGACATCTAGAGAATCGGTGATAGAAGTCTTGAAACTGATTCTTTAAACTTTATTATTGTACTTCTCTGTTTATAGGTTTCCATAGTTACCTCTGTACATTCTTCCAAATCTTTCATAAACTGATTCTCTAATTCCTCGGTGGTCTTTCTGTTATATATAAAAGCATTTACTTCGAAGTTTAACTTGAAGCTTCGGATGTCCATATTGCCAGTTCCCACACTGCTCATGAGCCCATCTACTAAAACTATTTTGCTATGGACGAAGCCTTTATCATATGTATAGCATTTTACCCCCGCTTGAAGTAAGTCTCCTAAATAGGAAAGAGATGCCCAGTGTACGAAAGGGTGATCCGGTTTGCCTGGAATAATTATTTTTACATCAATACCTGAAAGGGCAGATACCCGTAAGGCCTCTAAAATACTATCGTCAGGAACAAAATATGGAGTTTGTATATATACTGACTTTTCAGCCTCATTTATCATTTTGAAATAACCATTTCTTATTGAACTCCACTTCGAGTCAGGGCCACTTGTAACTATTTGCATTCCAACGCCTTGGATTTTCTCTCTTTTCGGAAAATATTTTTTATTATAAATAAGCTCTTCTTTTGCAGCAAATCTCCAATCAAGAAAAAATCTAAGTTGTAGATAATCAACTGCACTGCCAGAAATCTTTAGATGAGTATCTCTCCAAAAGCCGAACTTTTTGGAAAGACCCAGATATTCGTCTCCAATATTGAGCCCACCGACATATGAGGTTTTTCCGTCAATAATACAAATTTTGCGGTGATTTCTATAATTCATACGAACATTTATATAAGGAAGAAGTGGTGGATAGAAACAAGCTATTTGGCCACCTGCTTTAACGAAAGCCTTAAAAAAGTCCTTTGGAAGCTTAATACAACCCATTCCATCAAATAGAACTTTTATTTCAACACCTTCTGAGGCTTTCTTTGTTAACAACGCTAATATTTCTCGTCCTAAATGATCATCCCTTATTATGTAATACTCTAGATGTATGTATTTTTCAGCTCCTTTAAGATCTTCAATCATGTCATCAAATTTTGTATTGCCCTCATGATAAACCTTTACTTCATTATCCTGCGTATAAGGAGCCATATTGCTCAGTAGATGAAAATATATTACATCAAGATGATTTTCTAATCCGGATTCATTTATTTCTAAGGTATCAGCTTTTATAAAAGCTTCTTGTTTATCTATTATATTTTGCAGCCTGTGTTCTTCCTCTTGCTTTAGGGCGAATACCTTTTGCTTTCGCATGTCTTGGCCAAAAAGAAGATATATAATGAATCCAAAAACTGGCAAGAAAAATAGCACCATAAGCCAAGCCCATGTAGCTGTAGGCTTTCTTCTTTCGAAAAAAACCAAGGCGACTGCAAGGAGAATATTCATTACAAATACGTACTGTGCAATCTGTGTTGTTATTTGTGATATATCCAAAAAAATTTCCTCCTTTGCTGTAAAATACTATTATATGAATATAATAGCATAGTTTTTTCTCAGTCAGTACGATGCACTTGAAAAGTATGTGAATAAAATATAATATAAGTATGATTATGCTGTATTAAATAGTATTATCCTTATATATTGGGTTTATCAATTTTAGTTGGAGGTATGATGATGAATACATACATGAAATCAGTTTTACAGATTCAAGACATATTCAAAAATACAAAATGTGCTATCAGCGAGGCAAATAGTCTAGATACTTGCCTTGCAAGTTCTGATGAGTTTGATAAATATTTTCATAAAGCAGCTGAGTTTATATTAAAGGCAGTTGATTACGAAGAAAAATTTAATGACCATTATCTGAAAAGTACTAGTTTTGAAGGTTTGTTAAATGAGAACAATGAATTTTTTTGTGAATTAGAACCTGGAAACTATGAAAAGAGTTATGCTAATCCACAGTTTTCTGTAGAAAAATTTGGAGAAGGAGTAGGACAGCTATTTTCGTTTTTATATGTGGGATTAAGAGGGTATGTTGAATACGCGGTAACTCATCAGCGCCCTAAGATTGAAGCATATAATAGTGCTTTTGTTATGGTATATGAAAAAGTGCATTCTGGAAATTGTGATTATGAGGAAATCAAAGAAATACTAAAAAAGTCCAAGGCAAATTACTTGATGGAATTTTCCAAAGAAAATACTGCTGAAATGTTTTCAGGAGCAATAAATAAATATGCAGATATAGCTGAAAAAAGCGATTTTTCTGACTTGAAATATCTATTTAGATATGGCAAATATATTTCGAAAAATGAAATACAATATGCAAGATTCTTGCTTAATTATAGCGAAAATAAAATAAAAGAGATGTCTAAGCTTACAGTGGATGCATTTTTATATAGTTTCAAAAGAGATAATAAGGATATGAAAGAAAGAAATGCAATAAAGTTAATATATAACATTGGGCAAGAGCCTTTACTGAAACACTTGATGATTGAGTTAAAGTCAAGGGGCTATGAATTCTTCACCTCAATGGTTGAAACAACAAAGGCGAATAGACAGTATCCTTATGATCATAGATTTGATAGTGCAATCTATTTGGACCAAGATTTTGCAAAAATACAAATGGAATGTTATGAAAAAGGTATGGAAGCCAATAAAGCCATTTTAGATAAATACTGTGGGGTAATTTACTTTGAAAATTTTGGTGAATCAGCCTTTTCTCCTGAAGATAAAAAAGGTAATTTAAAGCTGACAGAGGAACAGTCTAAGCTATTGCATAAAATAAATTCTTTTGTTGGTACAGTAAGAAATAAATATATACCTAAGGAAGAATCCAGTTTTTGCATGATTGCATTTCCCACACCAGAGATTGGCCATAGATTTGAAGAAATATTCGAAGATGTACTTAGAATAAATACGCTAGACAATGGAGAGTACGAGCTTTTACAGCAAAAAATAGTCGATGCACTTGACAGGGCAGATTATGTGCATGTTAAAGGAAAAGGTAAAAATAGAACGGATATAAAAGTAAAATGCTTTGAGCTTAAAAACCCTGAGAAAGAAAGTAACTTCTTTAATTGTACGGCAGACGCAAATATACCTGTTGGAGAAGTGTATACTACCCCAAAACTAGAAGGTACAGAGGGCATTTTGCATATTGAGGATACTTATTTAGAAGGTCTGAAATACATTGATTTAGAATTGACCTTTAAGGATGGCTATGTAGTAGAATATGATTGTAAAAACTTTCATAATCCTGAGGAAAACAAGAAATATATAGAAGAGAATCTACTTTTTCCCCATAAAACATTGCCTTTAGGTGAGTTTGCCATAGGCACAAATACATTGGCTCATGTGGTGGCCAAAAAATATGACATACTTCATATAATGCCTGTTTTGATCGTTGAAAAAATGGGACCTCATTTTGCAATAGGAGATACTTGCTATTCAAAATGTGAGGATTTGCCGGTGTATAATATGTTGGATCATAAAGAGATAACTGCTAGAGATAATGAAAGAAGTATAATAAGGAAGACAAATGAAGAAGACGCATATACTTATTGCCATACAGATATAACCCTTCCTTATGAATCAATACTTTTTATTTCTTCTGTAATGTGTAATTCTGATAAAGTGGATATAATAAGAGAAGGAAGATTTGTTTTGTCAGGAACGGAAAAGCTTAACAAATATTTGGATGAATAAAATTAAATTAGCACTGATTTTAGTCTGAGCTGATTTTCAATCAGTCAATGCCTTAGGAAAGGAGGTAATGAAATGGGCGTCAAAAGGATAGCTATAATAGGAGGAGGCGCTGCAGGACTTGTTGCCTCTATCGCTGCCTCTAGAAAAGGTGCAAAAGTATATATTCTTGAGCGGTTAGATAGGGTAGGTAAGAAAGTTCTAGCAACAGGTAATGGAAGATGCAACATAACCAATGTCAATTCGCATACAAACAGGTTTCACGGACAAGATACAGCGTTTATCAATGGAGCTATTCAGCAGTTTGATGTATCGACAACCATAGAATTTTTTGAAAAACTCGGTGTGAAATGCAAAATTGAGAATGGTGGAAAAGTTTTCCCATACTCGGATCAGGCTTCAAGTGTGCTGGATGTACTGCGTTATGAAGCAGAGCGACTTGGAGTGATAGAACTTTGCGGTTATTATGTGAGGCAGATAAAGCAAAAAAAAGATATCTTTGAGATAATGGTAAAAGATAAAGAGAGTATGATGGTGGATAAGGTTATTGTAGCAGCAGGAGGAAAGGCAAGTCCTAACTTAGGCTCAAATGGAAGTGGCTATGACCTAGTGATACCTTTTGGACATAAGATTATAGAAACTTTCCCAGCACTAGTGCAGTTAAAGCTAGATGCCCAGTTTCTTAAAGCTTTAAAAGGAGTTAAGTTTGAAGGTGCTGTGACTTTAGGATTGGGTAAAAAGGAGTTTCAGACAGAAAATGGAGAAATACTCTATACAGATTATGGGATATCAGGGCCTCCGATTTTCCAGATAAGTCGAAAGGCTGGAGAACAGATTGCAGCAGGTAAAAAGCCTTGGCTCAGTGTAGATATGTTTCGGGATTTTAAATATGAACAATTAATTGAAATGTTAAAAAAGAGAATGGGTAATGGTTGTGAGAAGCCCCTAGATTTCAGCTTTGTGGGACTAATAAATAAAAGACTAATACCAATACTTCTCAAGGCCTCTGGAATAGAAAATATTCACAAACATTGCAAGGAAGTATCGGAAGAAGAGTTAAAAAACATTTGTCATAAACTTAAGATGTGGAAGTTTGAAGTAATTGGAACTCAATCTTGGACAGAGGCTCAAGTAACAGCAGGTGGGATAGATAGTAAAGATGTTAATCCAGATACAATGGAATCAAAGCTAATGAAGGGGCTTTATTTTGCTGGTGAAATTTTGGATATAGACGGAGACTGTGGAGGTTTTAATCTACAGTGGGCGTGGTCTTCAGGCTATGTAGCAGGAAAATATGCCTCAGAGTAGAAATAAGGCATCTAAAAGAAAACAACAAGTTAAAGGTACGAAGGATATGGTGAAGCTGAAAGCTCATTATATCCTTATTTTCTTGAAGATAATTTAGTGCAAAAAACAATATACGGCATTCACCTAGTGCAAATGCCGTCATATAAATGAGGGGGAGGATTAGAGTATTTACTTCTGATTTCATTATATACTGAAATGAGCTGTTAATGGAATACTTTACGACAACTTGTTACAAATTGTTTACATGTTACAGAATTATTTCAAAGACAAAAGAATTGAGTTAGGATTTTGACTTAAAAATTATCTATTTTCTTTTGATAGGTGAATGCTGTTAAGGTATAATGAAAGATATAAGCATATATTTCATTATACCTTAATGGTATTAGCTTAATAAAAGTAGCAAAAATTACAGGAGGGTATAGTATATGAATGAAATGATAAATATAAAATTCTCTCATAGCAATACATCGGTGAAAGCGCCTTGGGGTATTAAGCTTTTTGATTTGGTCAAGCAGGAGCAGCGATATTATAAGTATGATATCGTCGGAGCAATAGTTAACAATGAGCTAAAAGAATTATGGTATGAGATAAAAGAAGACTCAGAAGTTAAATTTATAGATACATCCTCGTCCTATGGTAACCGGTTTTATTCAAGGAGTTTGATTTTTCTTTTGGCTATTGCCGTAAAAGAAATCTTTGATAAAAGTAGGGTTACTATGGAACACTCCTTAAGTAAGGGGATTTACTGCGAAGTTCATCACGGAAGAGAGCTTACTATGGAAGATGTGAAAAAGCTAGATGAAAAAATGAGAGAGATGGTAGCAGCTGATGTGCCCTTTAAAAGAAGACTTGTTCCTATAGAGGAAGCAATAAAGATTTTTGAAGATAATGGTATGGTCGATAAGGTTGCAATGCTAAAGCATAGAAATAAAAGCACCATAAATGTATATAACTGCAATGGACATGAGAATTATTTTTACGGCTATATGGTGCCTTCTACTGGATATATCAAAGATTTTGAGTTAAAATTTTATCAACCAGGGCTTATACTTAGATTTCCAGAGAAGTCTAATCCTCATGTTTTACCTGAATTTATAGAGCAAAGGAAGCTTTTTGATATTTTTAGAGAGTTTGAAAAGTGGGGAAGGATCATGGAGATTAGCAATGTAGCTGAGATGGATAACATTATTGAAGATGGAAAATTAAATGAACTTGTGCTTATTTCCGAAGCCTTACATGAAAAAAAGATTTCTCAGATTGCTGATAGGATTGCTAATTCTTCCGATGCGAAAAAGCTTGTATTAATCTCAGGACCATCTTCTGCAGGTAAAACTACATTTGCAAATAGACTTTTTGTACAGCTTAGGGTCAATGGTTTAAAACCAGTAGCAATTTCCATAGATGATTTCTTTAAAAACAGAGAAGAATCACCTATTGGAGAGGATGGTGAATTTGACTTCGAAACAATAGATGCGATAGATATAAAGCTTTTTAATGATACCATGATAGGACTTATAAACGGCGAAGAAGTAGAGATGCCCACTTATAACTTTCCAAAAGGTGAAAAGGAATGGACAGGAAAAAGACTGAAGGTTTGTGATGATCAAATATTAATAGTAGAAGGGATTCATGGTCTAAATGAGCTTTTAACAATGTATATTCCTAAATCACAAAAATTCAAGATATATATTAATGCACTAACACATTTGAGTCTTGATGATCATAATAGAATCCCAACATCGGATTTGAGACTAATCAGAAGAATGGTTAGAGATCATCAGTTTAGATCCACGGATGCTTTATCTACTATTAAGAGATGGGATTCGGTGCGAAGAGGTGAAGACAAATATATATACCCATATCAAGAAGAGGCAGATGTAATATTTAATTCTTCTTTGGTTTATGAACTTAGTATCTTAAAGGAAATTGCACAACCTGAGCTTGAAAAAGTGCCTAATAATGTTCCAGAGTATATTGAAGCAAAAAGGCTAATGAAATTTTTAAATTACTTTATTGCTTCTAAGGCAGAGCAGATTCCTCTGAATTCAATATTAAGAGAATTTGTAGGAAGCAGTTGCTTTTATAAATAGGCATATTTTGCTTTTAAACCAAAATAAAAGATATTTTAAAGGAGGAAGCGTCATGGAAGGATTGGTACACTTAGTCAATGTCTACAATGAAGTAGAAGCAGAGATAGTTGAAGCATTACTTGAAGCCAATGGTATAAAGATTTCAAGGGAATATCCCAAAAACAGTGGTATAACAAAAATAATATTTGGAACGCCTCTCGGGGTTGATCTATTTGTAAGAAGTGAGGATTATGAGCTTGCAAAACAATTAATAGATTCAGATGAAGCTTCATATGACTTTGAAGAAAACGATTTAGAGATAAACGAAGAGGACATTGATTAATAGTATATAAATAGTATAATATACTTATGGGATGAATTAGGAGGGGTATCATTGAACAATTTGCATGATTATTTGAAAAAAATGGAATCTAAATGTATGGACTTCTCTAAAGAATTGAGTACATTGAGCGCTGAGGAGCAGTTTGAAATATTGAAAAGAAGCTGCAAATCATTATACCCGGAGGATAAGGTTCTAGAAAAACTTGCTAACTCTAAAAAAAGTAAAAAACCATTAACGATTAAATTTGGAGTTGATCCCACGGGCACAAATTTACATCTTGGTCATGCAGTACCATTAACTCTTCTAAACAGGCTTCAAAGAATGGGTCATAAAATTATATTTCTTGTGGGAGACTTTACTGCCACTATTGGAGACCCCTCAGGAAAAGTAAATTTTAATAAAAATCTAAACCGCAAGGTCATAGAGAACAATCTGAAAGACTATAAAAAACAAGCAAGTAAGTTTATAAATTTCAGTAAAACGGATATTGTTTATAATACTAGTTGGCTTAATGAACTAAGATTGCCTGAAGTAATAGAGATTTTCAATAAGATTAATCTTTCAATATCTTTAAATAGGACTGATTTCTTACAAAGGATGAAAAATAAAACGGAAATGACCCATGCAGAGTTAGCATATCCTATAATAATGGGATTTGATTCTGTTGTTCTAAATCCTGATATGGAAGTGGGGGGAGAAGATCAGAAGGATAACTTTGAAATGTGTAGATATATGATGAGTATAAAAGATCAAGAACCAGAATGCATTGCGCTTACCGGTATCATCGAAGGAATAGACGGAAGCGGAGAAAAAATGAGCAAAAGCAAAAATAACTTTATTAGCATTTCAGAAACTCCACATAAGATATTTGAAAAAATATTTGCATTGCCTGATAGACTTATACCCTCATATTTTATGTGGTTAACTGAGCTTGACAATGAAACTGTGAATGAAATGGAAAAGCTCTTAGCAAATGGTGAAATTGATAGTGTAGCACTAAAAACTATATTAGGAAAATCTATTGTAGCCAGACTTTACAGTAGAGAAGAAAGCGAAAAGTCCTTTGCAAGTCATATGAAAGAGACTTTTAAGAATACTTATACAAAAGATGTAAAAATAGTCAGGGGAAGTATAATGAATTTATGTGAAATGCTTTCAGCCGCTACAGAATATAAATTTGATGAAGTTTGTGCCTTGAAGCAGAATGCAGCAATAGCTGTATTTGGTGCAGAAGGAAACTTTGTAGAATATTTGGATCAAGGGACAAAGGATATAGACTCCATACCTCTTGACACTTTCTATATAAAGATTTCTGATAAGATTATATTAAGGGCAATAAAAAGATAGATTACAATTTTTGTCATGTAAGTTTCATATGGTTTTTCGAAAAAACAGGCTGTTTTTTATTGAGCAGCCTGCTTTTTTTGTTTTTTAAGTAAATTATGTTTTTATAATAGTAACGTTTGTCAGTAATTCCTATCTTTGTAGGGATTAACTCAGCTCGTTGTTCATGGGCAGGTGTCTTCCTCCACTATCCTAAGCTTTCAGAATATAGATGATTTGATGGGTTTGGGCTTATTACCACGAAAAGTGATAAGTTTTCGGTAACTGTAGGTATACTAAAATCGTCTTCGCCTTTTGCAGACACTACGGAACCTGCAGATATCTTCGCCACCTCTTCATTTATTTTGACTTCTCCACTTCCCGTCATTACATGAAATACAAGGGATGAATTTTCATGTTTGTGCTCAGGTAAGGCTTGACCTGGCATTAAATTAAGCACAAAGCATAAAATATTTTTATTAGCCAATAGGACTCTTTTGGTAAAAGTTTTTTCGTTGAAGACTATACTCTCCTTCATGTTTTTTATATCCATAGAATACCTCCTTTTTAATATGATCAAAAATATAATAGAATATAAGTGACCTTTATATAATTATCTTTTGCAATTATTTATATTTAATCCATTTTGCTAGTTTGTACAATAGCAGTATGAACGTTTTTGGATTATAATAGTTAATATACGATAGACAAAATAAAAAATACAAGGATGTGTTTTTATGCAATTTTTAGTAAAAGCATTTGATGGAACAGATGAGGCAGCTCCAAAAAGAAGACTTGATGCCCGTGAAGAACATCTAAAAGCTACTGATGAAATGGCTAAATCAGGCAATACTATATGTGCAGCTGCAATGTTAGATGAGAAAGATCAAATGATTGGCTCAGTGCTTATTGTTGATTTTGTGTCTAGTGTCGAGCTTGATCAATGGCTTAAAGTAGAACCTTATATGGTACATAATGTATGGCAGAAAATTGAAGTAACACCATGTCGACTTGGACCTATGTTCGCAAAGAAATAGTAGTAAGGAGATAAAAATCATGAAAACTGCCCTGAAGGAGTTTTGCGCCACATTGAATATAAAATATGTAGGAATAGCTCCTACAGGCCCTTACCATGATTTGGAAAAGATATGGAATAAAAGAGTAACAGAGGGAAAAACCACAGGCTTTGAAGAAAAAGACTTCGAAAGAAGGATAGATCCAAGACATACATTAAAAGATGTGAAGTCTATTATTGTATGTCTATTTCCATATCATATTGAAGGTGACAATGAAGCCAATATATCTAATTCTAGTTTTTCTATAGACTATCATTTAATAGTTAAAGAAAAGCTTTTGCAAATAGCTGCTTTTTTATCAGATAATATCAATGGCTTTCAATATAAAGTGTTTGTTGACAATGGTCCTTTAGTAGAAAGATATTTAGCCTATAGTGCGGGTTTAGGCTTTTTTGGAATGAATTCGCACATCATTACCGACGAATACGGTTCTTATGTATTTATCGGATATATTATTAATAATTATCCTTTTGAAATTGATAAGCCTTTGAAAAGGACTTGCATACAATGTGGGAAGTGTATGGAAAGTTGCCCTGGCTGTGCTATCAAAGGCGATTTTGATATAAATCCCCTACTTTGCCGATCCTATTTAACCCAAAAGAAGGAGGAACTTTCAAAATCAGAGGAAGAAATTATAAAAAAGCATCATCTTGTATACGGCTGTGATATATGTCAGCAGGTATGTCCACACAATAAAGATATAAACATAACAAATATGAATGAGTTTAAAGAGAATATTAAAAAGAGCATTGACTACCAAGAACTTTTAGAAATCTCAAATAATGAATTCAAGAAAAGATATGGTAATAGAGCTTTCAGTTGGAGAGGCAAAAAGCTACTAGTTAGGAATTTTGAACTTATTGATAAGGATAAAAGCAAAGATGAAAAGAATAAATTCTAAGATTATTATATATTGAAAAGGTTGGGAGCGTGATTGGCTTTATGACTAAAGAAAAAAAAGATACCACCATAGTAGTAGGAATGTCAGGCGGAGTTGATTCTTCTGCAACAGCGCTGCTTTTAAAAGAGCAGGGCTACAAAGTAGTAGGCGTATTTATGAAGAACTGGGACGAAAAAGACGAAACTGGCAATTGCACTGCTACAGAAGATTATGAGTACGTACGAAAGGTTTGCGATAGAATAGACATACCTTACTATACAGTTAATTTTGAAAAAGAATATTGGGATAATGTTTTTACTTATTTCCTAGAAGAGTATAAAAAGGGAAGAACACCAAACCCGGATGTGCTTTGCAATAAAGAAATAAAGTTCAAAGCTTTTCTAGACTTTGCCATAAAGGTAGGAGCAGATTATTTAGCTACTGGTCATTATGCAAGAATTGACTTTAAAGATGGAAAGTACCGTCTCTTAAGAGGAGTAGATAGAAATAAGGATCAAACATACTTCCTTTGTGCCCTGAATCAATTTCAATTAGAAAAAACCATGTTCCCCATAGGACATATAGAAAAACCAGAAGTAAAAAGGCTAGCTCGCGAAGCGGGTTTTGAAACTGCATTTAAAAAAGAAAGCATGGGCATATGCTTTATAGGAGAACGAAATTTTAAACAGTTTTTAAGCAACTATCTGCCTGCACAACCTGGAGAAATACGGGATCTTTCAGAAAAAGTGGTTGGCAGACATGATGGTCTTATGTATTATACACTTGGACAAAGAAAAGGCCTTGGAATAGGTGGTGCGGGAACAGGTGAGCCTTGGTTTGTTGTAAAAAAAGATCTTCAAAGAAATATTTTATATGCAGTTCAAGGTGATAAGCATCCAGCTCTTTATTCAAATGGTCTAATAGCAGCAGATTTGAGTTGGATCAGCGGCGAAGCCCCTTCAACAGAATTTCAGTGCACAGCAAAGTTCAGATACAGACAACAAGATCAACCTGTAAAGGTAGTGATGAAACCTAATAATACTTGCGAAGTAAGATTTGATAAACCTGAAAAAGCAGTTACGCCTGGTCAATTTGTTGTATTTTATGATGATGAAGTATGCTTGGGCGGAGGAGTAATCGATTCGATTTATTAGAATGATAAGTTATTTCAAAAGATGTATTGAAGGGATAAAATATGGAGATTTTTAAATATGGAGAAAAGGAAATAGAATACTTAAAAAAGAAGGATAAGAAGCTTGGTGCTGCCATAGATAAGATTGGAATGATAGAGCGTGAGATTACGCCAGATCCATTCACTGCACTTGTTTCAAGCATTGTAGGTCAGCAGATTTCTAGTAAGGCAGCGGATACAGTATGGAACAGATTATGCCAGCTTCTTGGAAGCATCACACCTGAGACTATTGCAGGAGCAGATCTTCCCCAAATACAAAGCTGTGGAATGTCAAATAGAAAGGCCGAATACATAAAAGGCATTGCAGATGCTGCTCTATCAGGAGAAGTAGATTTTGCCATGCTTCATACTTTAACGGATGAAGAAATAATTACAAAGCTATCCTCATTACATGGCGTAGGTGCATGGACTGCAGAGATGCTGCTTATTTTTTCTCTCTCAAGGCCGGATGTTGTTAGCTTCAAAGATTTGGCTATCAGAAGAGGGATGATGAATCTATATGGCCTCAAAGAACTTCCAAAGGAAAAATTTGAACGTTATAGAAAAAGATATTCGCCTTACGGCTCCGTTGCATCATTATACCTGTGGGCACTTTCAGTAGAATAGCTTTCTAGGTTTTATGATATTGTAGGGAACGGTTCATAACCGTTCCGCAAATGGTGGTGATATGATTGGATTTACCCAAAAGAAAATTGCAAAGATTAAAAGACTATGATTATAGACAAAATGGAGCATATTTCATTACAATATGTACCCATAACAAGGAACATCTATTTGGGGAAATTATTGATGGGCAAATGATATTGAATACATATGGTAAAATAATATATGAAACCTATACAGATTTACCCAATCATAACGAAAATATGAAATCAGATAAATTTATAATTATGCCAAATCACATTCATAGTATCATTATTATTAGCAATTGTAGGGAACGGTTCATAACCGTTCCGCAAACAGAAGGGAAAATAAACGGTGTTTCTGAAATTATAAGACAATTAAAAACATTTTCATCAAAACGCATCAATGAATTTCTGAAACGGAACGGTTTAGAACCGTTCCCTACAAACACGATCTGGCAAAAATCTTATCATGATCATATAATCCGTGATGAATCGGAATATCTGAAAATATGGGAGTATATCGATACAAATCCACAGAAATGGGAACTTGATAAATATTTTATATAGCTTACATAGCTTATATAATTTAAGGAGTGATCAAATGAATAATGAAGAAATGATTAAATCTATTTCTAATATAGTAGAAGATGCATGCAAAAGCGATTCAAATATATTCGGATATGGTATTTGGTCTCACCATATTGTTAATGTTGTGAAGTATGCAAAAGGACTGGCTGAAAAATTAAATGCAGATATCGAAGTAGTTGAAATTGCTGCGCTGCTCCATGACTATGCTGGCATTAAAGATAGTTTGTTGGCGGAGAATCATCATATTCATGGAGCATTTGAAGCGGATAAAATTCTTACTGAGTTTGGATATCCACAAGATAAAATTCAAAGAGTCAAGGATTGTATATTATCTCACAGAGGCAGTGTTTTGTTAGAGCGGTTAACGCCAGAAGCTGAGTGTATCGCAAGTGCTGATGCAATGGCCCATGTTTGTAATGTGCCTTCACTATTGCATTTAGCATATGTTAACCATGGCATGGATATTGATGAAGGTAAACGTTGGGTATTAAGCAAAATTGAGAGAAGTATGAAAAAGATGTGCCCTGAAGCAAGAGATATGATAGATGACCATTACCTGAAGGTTAAGGCAGTTCTTTCATAGGATAGCCACATTGTTAAGGCTTAAGCAGAAGAGGAGAAGAGATACATGATAAAGGTCAATTTTTATGATATAGATTCAGTAGAGGACAGCAAGTTACTATTTGCAGTAATCATGGCTAAATATAAAGGAAAATGGATATTTGCAAGACATAAAGAAAGAACAACATGGGAAATACCAGGGGGTCACCGAGAGGAAGCTGAACAAATTGATGTTACTGCATCTCGCGAGCTTTTCGAGGAAACTGGAGCGAAAAGATTCAAGTTACTTCCTATTTGCGTATATTCAGTTGAGAGAGATGGGGAGGAAACTTATGGACACCTTTTCTATTCTGAGGTTGAAGAGCTTGGTGAGCTGCCAAATACAGAAATAGGTGAGATAATGTTATCTAAAGAAATTCCACAAAATCTAACATATCCTTATATTCAGCCATATCTTTATAGAAGGGTGCTAGAGTTTCTTGAGATGAAAAAAACAACTTGTTGAATATACACATGGATTCAATAGAAAAGAGGTACAAGCTATGGAAGTAAGAGTTGTTCATGATGTAAATATAGTTCATGAGTTTTTAAAGACTAAAAGAAGATATGATTATATTTATCAGTTTAGCAATTTATCATCGGAACGATGGAAACATGTTGTGTGTTATGGGTTGTTTTATGAGGATGAAATAAAAGAAATAGCCATGATAAATATGAATTATAATATTCCTGTTTTGCTTGCTGCAAGCTTTAATAACGAAAATCATAGTATAGAGCTTCTTAAAGAAATTAAAAGATTTCTTCCACCGAAGTTTTATACGCATATTGATAAAAGCATTTTAGAAGAGGTGTTCGCGCAAAATAAAGTCTAATGGCAAGGCCTATGCTATCCTAAAGGGTTATGGACATGAACTTTTCATTTCCGAAAAGGATAACTTTACGCTTCAAGATAACAACTTTAGACATATTGGCTATGATATCGAAAATGTGGATACCTTGCTAGAAGTATTAAAGAATAAGGGGTATGCAGCTAGAGACATGCAAGTAATTGTGAAACAGTTTTCTAGACAATTTTATCTAAAAGATCCGGATGGTTTTGAGATAGATTTCATTCAATGGGTAGACAAAGAAGGTTTTCATGAAAACCTGAGAAACAAAGCACAGCGTGAAGGGAATTGGATAGTATGATTAAACAAATTGAATAAATTATAAATATACCGGTTAGGGTGGGTTTCATCTTGACTGGATTTTTGTTTTCTCTAAAAGTCTAGTTTTATCATCACAGTAGTATTTAAATTTAGGAGATTCAGAGGTTTAAGTCAAATAAAGTTGAATTTTCAAGCATAAGATTGAAACTTAGTAAAGTTTATTATATTATGGATTTATGTACAAACGATTGTTTCAATCAAAGAATTGGGCAGGCGATGGAAAATATATTGGAGGCTGATACAAGAAGTATAATACATCATTGGTTAAAGTGTATAGGTTCGAATTAATTATAAATAGTGGAGTATAGGATTATAAAGGGGATGGAAAAATGATAAGTTTAAAAAAGTTGAGAAGTATTCAAGGAAAGCTTATTGTAAATTTTGTTATGCTGATTTTTATTATTTCTTTAGTGACAGGTGTAATTCAATATAAAGTCAACAGTGAAAAGCTGTTAGAAAATACCAGACAAGAAGTTTCAAAGTTGGCAGCAGTAGCAGCCCTATTAATTGATGGAGATGGTCATCAGAAATTAACAACTCCACAGGATCAATTGAGCAATACATACAATGAGATTAGAACTAGGATGCAAGACTTTCAAAAAGAAACTGGAGTGGCCAACGTCTATACACTTGTTCAAAGTGGAGATGATAAAACTCAATTTGTTATAGATGCTGCTGTAGAAGAGACAGCGGACTTAGGATATGAATATCACTATTTACCAACGATGAAGAATGCTTTTAATGGAACTACTTCTGTCGATAATCATGTGTACACAGATGAATGGGGAACTTTTCTTTCAGCGTATGCACCCTTAAGAAATAGTGAAGGTAAAGTAGTAGCAATTGTTGCAGTAGACATAGATGCTAGTCACATTTTACAAGAAAAGAATCAGCTTATTATAAGTATAATTATAAACATGGGTCTTAGTATAATTTTAACATTAATTTTAACAATTTTCTTATCTAATAAAATTACAAAACCTATTCGATTCCTAGTCGAGCGTTTTAAGGAGCTTAGTTCAGCTGGAGGAGATTTAACTCAAAAAATTCAAATTAAAACAGGAGACGAATTAGAAACATTAGGACTTGCTGTCACTGAATTCATAGGGAATATTAGAGCCATTGTTGAACAAATAGCGGATATGGCTGAAAGTGTTGCCGGTTCAGCAGATGGTTTGAATAATACTGTTAGGGAAAATCAGAGAGCAGTAGAAGAAGTTACTATCTCTATTCAGAGTATCGCAGGAGGAGCTTCTGAACAAGTTGCAAATGTCAATGATATCTCCCATAGGATACAAAAAATTGCTACAGATATTAACGAAAATGAAAAGAAAGTTAATAACATTAATAATTCAGTTGGTGAAACTAGAAAGCTTATAAATAGTGGACTTGAAGCAGTAAACCATCAAAATGTAAAAACTGAAGAGAATATGAATGCATTTAAAAAGGTTACAGTGGTTGTTGGCAAACTTGCAAAAGAAGCAGACGAGGTAGGAAATATTCTTTCAACAATCACTAACATATCAGAACAAACTAATTTGTTAGCACTCAATGCAGCGATTGAAGCAGCCAGGGCAGGTGAGCATGGAAGAGGATTTTCGGTGGTAGCCGATGAGGTGAAAAAATTGGCTGAAGGGTCAAAAATAGCAGCTACAGAAATTTCACAAATTTTGCAAAGAATAAATTCTGATGCCAAGGAAGCCATTGAGGAAATTAAAAATGCGGATTTAATTGCTAGAGAACAGAAAGTAGCAGTAGAGAGTACAAGCGTGACTTTTAGGGATATGACTAAAGAGATAGAAAGTATGATTGATAGCATTCAGATAATAAGTAGATCCTTTAAAGAGATTGGTGAAAATACAAATAATATAGCAGATAAAATGCAAGGGATTTCTTCAATTTCCCAAGAGAATGCAGCAATAGCTGAAGAGGTATCTGCTACTAGTGAGGAACAGAATGCAGCCATGGAAGAGATAGGAGCAACCGCTGAGAACTTAGATGGATTAAGCGGAAAATTAAAAATAATTATATCTAAATTTAAAATCTAATATATATGATTAAAGGACGATATAAAAATCCTAATAGCATTGGTTTTTAAATATATTAAATTTAAAACAAAAATATCGTTTAAAACACTGGCTGACATAGACCAGTGTTTTTGTTGTATAATAAATATTGTTATAATAATGATGATTATATAGAAAGATAAGGTGGAGATTATGGAATTTATCCTTGGAAGCATTCCTCCAGAGAAAGAAGTTGGAAATCCATTACTATTTTTGTTTAAGCAAAATGAGTTACTAGTGAAAAAAAGTGGGGAACAATATACTGTACCTAATAGTGTTGATATTGATAATATGAATGACATACACCTAAATATGCACTATATTGGGAGAATAGACGAACAATCTTGCTATACCGCAAAGCATACTGAAGAACAAGAATTAACGGAAGGTATGGAACTTTTAACCCTTAGACAGCTTTTTGGACAAATCGATGAAGGCTTATTACAAGCGGCTTTTCGTGCTATACAAATAGTAGCTTGGGATGATACACACAAATTCTGCGGAGTATGTGGAACATCTACAGAAAAAAAGGCGGATGAACATGCAAAAATATGCCCAAAGTGCGGACATATTTCTTATCCTCGATTATCCCCTGCAGTAATCGTCGCAGTAACAAAAGGAGATAAACTACTTCTTGCCAGCAACAAAAACTTCATAAGTAATATGTACAGTGTACTTGCAGGCTTCGTTGAAGCAGGAGAAAATCTAGAAGAATGCATAAAAAGAGAAATAAAGGAAGAAGTAAATATAGAAGTAAAGAATATAAAATACTTTGGTAGTCAGTCTTGGCCATTTCCCAATTCTTTTATGATTGGATTCACCGCGGAGTATGAAAGTGGAGAAATAAAGTTAGATGAAAATGAGCTTTCTGATGCTAGGTGGTTTAGCATTAGCGAACTTCCGAATATTCCAGGAAGTATTAGCATTTCAAGAAAACTTATTGATTGGTATATTGAAAAGTATAAGGAATAACAACCAAGAATGATAGTTTTATGGTACAATATATTCAATACAGTATGGTTTTCGTGTACTGTGTTTAATAAATTTAATTTATAAAGAATTAGGAGTGTGTTTAATATGGATTTACAAATACTAAAGACTTTAGTTAAAACCAATATATACCATATAAATTCAATAAAAGAGGTACCTTTTCATAGACATTCTGAGACAGATGAAATATTTTACTGCATAAAGGGCGAGGGATACGGCTTGCTAGAAGATGGTAGTGAACATAAACTTACAGTTGGGAAAGCTTTTATTGTACCTGCTGGCGTAAAGCATTCACTTAGAAGTGATTCCGACCTTTATGTATGCTCCACCTTAATTCCAAAAATCTCATAGACAAATCATTTGTAAGAAAATGATTTAGATAGGAGTGTCAAAATGGGAAGAGTAATATTTCTAGTTGATATGAATGCTTTTTATGTTAGCTGTGAAATGGCTAGAAACCCTAAGCTAAAGGGGTCACCTGCGGCCGTAGCTGGAGACCCTAAACAGCGCTCGGGGATTGTTCTTACTGCCAATTATGAGGCTAGAAAATTTGGGGTAAAGACAACTATGGTTTTACATGAAGCGAAAAAGCTTTGTCCTAATATCATTTTTATTCCACCTGATAGAAAACTTTATGAAACCAATTCTAAAGCAGTGATGGATATACTTTATAGGTATACTCCGGCAGTAGAACAAAACAGCATTGATGAAGCGTGGATGGATTTAACAGGGAGTTTGAAGCTTTTTGGAGAGCCTATGAATATTGCCAAACGGATAATGAGTGATATTCAAAATGAATTAGATCTTTGGTGTTCAATTGGAATATCTGAAAACAAGTTTTTAGCTAAGATGGCATCCGAAATCAAAAAGCCTTTAGGGATAACAGAACTTTGGGAAAAAGACATTAAACAAAAACTTTGGCCAATGCCAATAAGGAATTTATATGGAATAGGGAAACAAACAGAAACAAAACTTTTGGCTCTCGGAATTCACAAAATAGGCGACTTGGCTTCTTATGACAGAAGGTTCCTGGTAAAGAAGTTTGGAAAATATGGAGAAGAGATCTATCTCCTAGCAAATGGCATAGATAATTCTGTTGTTTTGGAAAATAGCCATAGCAAAGTCAAGTCCATAGGTCGCTCCACAACCTTGCCCAAGGATATTACTGATATTGAAGAAGCATGCAAAGTAATCATGTACTTGGCAGAAGAGGTTGGTACAGAAGTCAGAGTCGGTGGGGAAAGATGTAAGACCATTCAAATTTCAATTAAATATGGAGATTTTAAGTCGATTACTAGACAAATCACAGTAGCACCTACATATTTGACCAAAGATATTTATCATAGTGGAATCAGCCTATTAAAAAAGAATTGGGATTCTACTAGGCCCGTAAGACTTTTAGGCATAAGTGTAAGTGAATTTGAAAGTGACAGCGAGGAAGAACAGCTATCACTTTTTTCTTCTGCTCAAAATGCCTCGAAAAAAGAAGAAAAGTTGGAAAAGACCATAGATATACTAAGGCAAAAGTTTGGGATGAATAAAATAGGCAGAGCAGCTTTGATGAATACTATTTCCAATGAAAAGCCATAGGTTGCTACATACTTCGAAGGGGGGAGATAATTTGAAGCCAAATAGAGGCTACGCGACAGCTGCAGTTTTGACACAGATGCTTCTTGTTCCTATAATTCTGACAATTATGCTAATAGGGATATTAAGTATTCCAGGTCTAGACTTAAGAGGATTACCAACATTTAATCTTGGCAAAGATGCATTAAACCTTATAACAGCTTTGGTAGCATTTGTTGTTGCTTTGATGACAGGCGGTTTTGTGGGATTTGTTTTCTCAAAATCTTGTAAAAATAAGCCTAATACTTCTAAAGCTAGATATTTGCCCATTCTAATACCTACAGCCTACGCATTTATTTTTGCATGTGTTGCAGTAGCCTTTGCAAAAGGTAATTACAACTCATCTTGGTGGGGAATATATCTATTGAAAAACCCTGTGTTTTTTATATTTTATATAGCAGCCAGCTTTTCAGGATTGCACTTCGCATATCCTATTGTAGAGTTAATGGGGTATATAGGGTTTGCACTTGGGTTTCTAATTTATGAATTAAAATCCAATGTTTTGATAAGGAATGAGATTTCAAAAAAACTTATTATAACCTTTTCTGTTTTATGTGTTGCAGTAGTTTTGCTTTCTGCAATCAACACAAGTGATATTATAAGTAACGGAATGATAGAAATCATGTATGGCAAGTCTACAGTGGGAAATGATTTGACAGAGTATGACTTGAATAATATCGCACCATTTAAGGAGAATAACGGACTCGCTAAGCTAGACAAACCTGCATCCCTTCAATTCACTGATATTGAAAAAACACCCCGTTTAGACGGTGCCACCGCTGCTTATCCTGTATATGCAGCTTTTGTCCAGGCAACTTATAAGGGCCTTGGTGATTACTATGAAGCTAACAAGAATAGCAATGGAAAAGATATTTATACCGCTTTTGTAGAAAGTAGTGATTATCCGCTGAATATAGTTAAATGTACAAAGACAAGCGGCGCTTATGAAAGACTTATTAATGGTGATGTAGATATCATATTTGTTGCTGAGCCTTCAAAAGGACATAATGAAGCTATTAAAGCTAAGGGTAATGAATTTAGGTTGACGCCAATTGGAAGTGAGGCTTTTATATTTTTTACAAATATAAAAAACCCAGTTGAAAATTTAACTATAAAACAAATCCAGGAGATTTATTCCGGCAGAATATCAAATTGGAAAGAAGTCGGAGGAGAAAATAGAAAGATACTTCCATATCAACGACCAGAGGATTCGGGAAGCCAGACAATTATGTTAAGTAAGGTTATGAAAGATGCAAAGATGGTGGAGCCTACAAAAGAAACTTATGCTGGGGGTATGGGAGATATTATATCAAGGGTAGCAGGTTATAAAAATGCGAAAAATGCCATAGGCTATTCATTTATGTATTATTCAACTTCTATGATAAAAAATAACCAGATAAAATATATTGCAGTGGATGGGATTAAGCCTTCTCGGGAAACAGTGCAAACGGGGACATATCCATTTACAGTGCCTGTTTATGCAGTAACGTTAAAGTCTAATACCAATGAAAATGTCAGCAAGCTCATAGAATGGATATTGTCGGAAGAAGGTCAAAGCTTAGTAGAAAAGACGGGTTATACACCTGTGAAATAGGATTAATATGTATAAATAAAAGCCCAATAGCACAAATGCTATTGGGCCCATTATTATGCTTTTAAAAACTCTGATACTTCTTTATTGAACTCTTTGTGCAACTCTTCGTTTGGAGATATTCCACAATTATCATAAATGACGGTTTTCACATTAGGATTTAAAGCTTCGAAAGCAACTGCTTCATCATCGGGAGAGAGCTTAGAATTTTTTCCCCAGATGACCAGCATAGGATTGTTTAAAAGTCTTAATTCTTTGCTGATATTTGCGTTTAGATGACCTCCTAAGAAGGCTGCTATAGCATATTTAGACGCAACACCTTTAATATGGCTAGAATTATAATAGTGTTCCACCATTTCATCTGTCACCATGTCTTTATCATAGAACATATTGTTTTCTAGAAAACTTCGTATATTTCTTCTGCAATTAATAAAGTTATAAATTGACGTGCCCATATATGGAGATTTTACAGTGTTATAAATCATCTCCTGAGGAGCCTCAACTGGTTTTTCTAGATTTACGATGCCTGTAGGTGCTATAAAAACAAGCTTGTTAAAATAAGCACTGTTTTTTAATGCAGCTTTTATGCAATAAGCAGATGATAGAGATGAAGCAACTACATCAGTCTTTTCTCGGATGATAAACCTTACAAAGTCATATATCAAGTCTGCATATAACTCTGCATCATAATGTATTCTAGCTGGATCAGACATGCCAAAGCCTAGAAGATCAACAGCGTACACTGTATGGGATTTTGAGAGATGGTCAAAGTTCTTTCTAAAGGAATAAGAGCTAGCGCCTGATCCTATACCATGTATCAAGACAACAGGACTTCCTTCACCAGCTTGGGTATAAAAAATATTATAATTTTTCCAATTGAATATTTTATATTCTCCGTTTAGAGGATTTGGTGTAGGTTTTGCACTATTAAAAGCGAAGTCATTGAAAAGTTTTGGTATAAATGCAGCGATAGCCAGAACTGCCAAGCGATTTAAATTTTTTTCTTTCATTATAATCCACCTTTCGTAAGCTCGTTTTTAGTATTTACCTAACACAAAATTCTATTACAGAGAAATTATTTTTATATTTTGGACATCGAAATACCCCTGCTAAATTCTTGCAGAAGATTCCTGGAGATATGAATCTTAACAGCGATAGAAAGCCGCTCGTATTGTTCTGGCTTACGGACATCCAATCCTGTTACATTGCGTATTTTATCTAATCGGTATCGGATGGTGTTCTCATGCTGCAATAGCATTTGGGCCAACTTATGGATGTTTCCGTCGCAGGAAACGAATTGCAGTGCAGTTTCCGTAAGCTTTGTTTTGTTTTCTGTATCGTAATCTAGAAGTGGCTCTATGATTTGGCTACTAAAGATGCGCAACCGTGGATCTTCAACAAATGGGAGGAGTATCCCATAGACACCAATGTCTTTATAAAGCTGATATGTTTCCTTATCACTACGATGCATAATTGACGCATAAAGGCTCTCCCAAAGAGCATTCTTCAAATCAGATAGCCTGTGATGTAGATCGCTGATGCCAATGAAAAAGTCCATAGGGTTTTCCGGAATTGAACGAATATAATCAGACACCAAATCCTCGATATTGTCCGAATTGAATGTGTCACATGAGTGGATTAGCATCAATCCGCCTCGATACTGAAACAAAGAGTCAGAGGTCGAATATAGGGGACTGTTTCTGTATCGATCTATCAATTCTATATAGTATGCAACAGAAAAAACCTTTTTGGGGCGGAAATAGATCCCTAGAAGATTGGGTCGTAAGGAATGATTCATATGCAGAGCACGTTGAGTCAAGGCGAGGTCATCAAGGGAACCGTTCATCATCATATCAGCCTCCGTTTCACCAAAATCAATGGATGAAAGTTTGTGGATGCACTCTGAAACGTTAACGATAATATCTTCAAAATACAGCGTGGGGTCTTCAATTAAGAAGATTGGGATTTTTTTAGAATCTGCATAACGAAGCAGTGTCTCACTTAGAGGGATTCGAAAGACATTTTTTATAGCCAGACCACTAATTTTCTTGGTAATCAAATGTTTCAAAGCATCGATAATAAGAAATTCGTTGTCCTTTGCATAAAGAAAGCTGGTCAGAACAAATTGACCTTCTTGAAAATTGGTATAGGTATACTTATTTTTTAGACTGCTATCATATTCATAATCCAATATGCCGCATTTTGTAATAGTGTTATCCAATCCCCCCTCGCCGGCAATTAATTTCATGCCAGCAAAATATTGAAAATGCAAGATATCCGCTATGGTAATTCTCATAAACCTCCTCCTCCTGTGCTACCTTCAGGTAGTACAAATAGTTTTTCTATTTCTATGCTTATATACTAGCACCAGTTGTTAATATGTACAATATGCAAGGCGTTTTTTTAGAATTTTTACAAACCTATTTTGTTAATCTGCATTTCTGAGCTTGTAATACTAGAATTATTCTGAAGGAATAGGCAATAATTCAAGAGAATAGTCTTTTTTATGAAAATTTATGATTTTTAAATATTAAATATATTTGTAATATAATACAAATATGATAGGAAATTATTGTTGAATTATACAATAATCTATTTTGCATATTAAATAACAAGTAAATATACTAACAATATAATGACATAAGGTGGAGCTGATGTAGATTAATTAAAAATTATATTTATAGGAGGGGTAAGCATGAGATTAGCAGATTTTAAGGTTGAAAAGTGGTTAAACGCAAAGGACTCAATAGCAAAGTATAATTTAGGTGCTAGTTGTGTAAAGCCATTTCACATGGAAGAATTCTTTGATTTTATTGGTGAGGATATAAATACGTTTTTTAATGATGAGCTAAAGGACATGAGCCTTCATTATGGACATTTCTTTGGAATGGGCAGATTACTGGAAGCCCTCAGCAAACTTTATAGAGATGTAAAAGCTGAGAATATACTGACAGTTCATGGTGGAACTGGCGCAAACAACATGGTAATAGCCGAATTAATTGAGCCAGGAGATAATGTTGTTGCGTTTTTGCCAAATTATCAACAACACTATGCCATTCCTGAATCATTGGGTGCTGAAATTAGATATTTAGTATTAAAAGAAGAAAATAAATATTTACCCGACCTTGATGAGTTACGTGAATTGGTAGATGAAAAGACAAAAATGATTACGCTTTCAAATCCTAATAACCCCACGGGTGCATTTATTAAAGAGGATATGTTGAGAGAAATGGCTGAGATAGCTAAGAGCGTTAATGCATATATATTGTGTGATGAAATATATAGAGGATTAGATGATGAATATATGACATCAATTGTTGATGTTTATGATAAGGGCATCGTGACAAGCAGTATGTCTAAAGTATTCTCAATGGCTGGAACTAGAGTTGGCTGGATTGTTACAAAAGATAAAGAAACTTATGACAGAATTGAAAACAGACGCTCTTATGACACAATTTGCTGTGGACCATTTGATGAGCTCATGGCAGCAAAAGCAATAGAAAATCAGGACAAAGTTTTAAAAAGAAGCAAAGAAATCATTAGAACCAACAGAAAGATATTTGATGAATGGATCAAAACACAACCTCATTTGTCTTCTACAAATGATTCTCTTGGGACTACAGCTTTTGTTACTTATGATTATGACATTCCAACAGAAAAGCTTTGTACAGATCTTTTTGAAAAGGTAAACGTTTTGCTTTGTCATGGAGATTGTTTTGAAATTCCAAAATCTTTTAGATTAGGATATGGATTTGGCAGACCTGATCATTTTAAAGAAGGACTAAAGGTTTTAGGCGATTATCTTAAAACACTTGAATAAAGGGAGAAAGAATTATGGAGATTATTGTATTAGGGCGTGAGGATGTAAAAAAGGTATTGAAGATGGATAAGGTTATCGAAGGTGTCAAAAAGGTGTATTGTCAGAAAGCAGAAGGAAAAACCGTGATTTGGCCTTCTGTAGAATATCATTTTGAAGAAGAAAAAGCAGTAATGGATATCAGATCAGGCTATGTAGAAGGTGAAAAGCTCCATGGATTAAAAATGTTAAATAATTTTCCGTTAAATATAGAATTGGGGGTACCAAGTTTTAATGGTATGCTGTTAGTGTTTGATTCAAAAACAGGAATACCTCTAGGAGTTATGGATGCATCATACATTACCAGCATGAGAACAGGTGCAGCCGCAGCATTGGGCGTAAAAGCTCTTGCTCGAAAGGATACAAAAAACCTGTTAATTCTTGGGGCAGGGATGCAGGCAATTTACATGTTAGCTGCAACACTAATTACAATGCCGCAGATTGAAAAGGTGAGGATAGCAGATCCTTTGAGCTATGAAAACGCAGTGAATTTCACAAAAAAAGCAGTTGAAAGATTAACTACTGAATTTGGAATTGAAAATCTGGATAATATTGAGGTCAGCGCAGTTGAAAACTTACCTGAAGCTTTAAGTGATACCGATGCAATCATTACAATTACAAGGGCAACCTCGCCAATCATTAAAAAGGAATGGGTTAAACCAGGAACTCATCTTAGCTGCATTGGAGCTGATATGATTGGCAAAGAGGAAATTGATCCTGAACTATTTAGAGATGCAAGGGCTTTTGCAGATGATATAACTCAATGCACAAGCTTTGGAGAAATGGAAATACCTTACAATATGGGTATTGTTACCAGGGATACTATTGCAGGTGAGCTAGGGGAAGTGTTATCTGGAAAAATAGAAGGTCGAAGAACAGATGATGAAATAACTATATTTGATGCTACAGGGTTGGCACTTTTAGACCTTGTTACAGGAAAGATAGCAATAGATTTAGCGAAGGAAAAAGGATTAGGAACTACAGTTAAAATATAATGTACATTATTTAAGACTAACCACGTTGCATTAGCTCGCAGTATTATTTTTGGAATAATACTGCGAGTAAAGACACATGAAATGATATTTTCAGGGTACGCCTGCAGAAAGCTTAAGAAATGAATTAACACAAATGGTAAAGAGAATAACACCAGAAAGAGAATAATAAAAATAGTCGGGCTTTAAAGCCCGACTAACTTATTTTACTTCTACTATCCAGCCTTCTGGAGCTTTTACATCTCCATACTGAATTCCATACAATGTATCATAAAGTTTCTTTGTTACAGGTCCCACTTCTGTTTCACTATGGAATACATGAAGTTTACCCAGATATTCAATCCCACCGATAGGAGTGATTACAGCCGCTGTGCCACATGCACCAGCTTCCTTGAATTCATCTAGATTATTTGCAAATACATCTCTTTCTTCAACTTCCATGTCCAAATAGGTTTTAGCAACTTGAATCAAGGAAAATTTTGTGATGCTTGGAAGTATAGAAGGGGATTTTGGTGTTACAAATTTATTATCCTTTGTGATACCAAAAAAGTTTGCAGCACCTACTTCCTCAATCTTTGTATGAGTTGCAGGATCAAGATAAATACAATCTGCAAAGCCTTTTTTTACTGCTTCTTCATGAGGTCTTAAGCTTCCTGCGTAGTTTCCTCCTACTTTTGCAGCACCTGTACCATGAGGAGCCGCTCTATCATAATCAGAAATTGTAAAGTTTACAGGGCTCATGCCACCTTTGAAGTATGGCCCTACTGGCAGGCAAAAAACAGAAAACAAGAATTCAGGAGCGGGCTTCACCCCTATGTTATCACCAATACCTATTAAAAAAGGTCTTAAATATAAAGATGCACCACTACCATACGGTGGAACATACGCTTCATTTGCTTTAACAACCTGAATACATGCATCAATAAATTTCTCAACAGGGAACTCAGGCATCATTATTCTTCTGCAGCTGTCTTGCATTCTGAGTGCATTTTGATCAGGTCTGAAAAGTTGAATCTTGCCTTCTTTTGTTCTATACGCCTTCAATCCTTCGAAACATTGCTGACCATAATGAAGGGCTGTAGAGGATTCACTTATACAAAGATTGCTATCTTCTGTCAATGCACCATCATCCCACTTGCCATCCTTCCAATAGGATCTATAGCGATAGTCTGTTTTTAAATAGCTAAAACCAAGTTTTCCCCAATCAATGTCTTTAGTCTTATTCATTTATCTTTCTCCTTCCGAAACTTTTGTAGATATTATAGCACATTTAGGGTTATTTTAACAATCAAAGCATATATAGGCATAGGAAAGTAATAAACATTAGGGTGAGTCATATTATATAAATTATAGATAAATGTGGTTTTTTATCAACTTGCCAAAGATTTTATGATTTATTTCGTCAATAAATATATTGCCCAAAAAACTTTCATAATATCTAAGGAGTAATTTTAATATAGTAGGTTATAAAATTTTTGGCAAGTATGTTAAAATAGAATTATCTATTTATACCAGTTGAAGGGGTGTTTTTTTGAAGAAGCTTATTTTTATGCCTTTAATAATTTTTATGTTTTTTTCATTAACTGGATGCACAGGAGCCATAACATACAAGGCTGAAACGAAAGAAAAGCCTTCTGTAAAAGTGGAAACAATCAATGAACTAAACAAATATGAAATAGAATTGAAATATGATGTAACAAAAAGAACTGCCTTAGGACATCAAAAACTAATATATAAAAATAATGAAGGTGTAGAGCTATCTGATTTAGTATTTCATTTGTATCCCAATGCCTATAAAGCCATTGGAACTGTTCCTGCCATAGGAAGTCCAGAAAAATGTTTTCCTGATGGCTTCAATCCAGGATATATAGAAGTATCCAATATACGGGTGAATGGCAAAAGTGTAAATCATAAGATTTCTGGAATGGTATTAAATATTACTTTGAATAATGCTATAAAAGCGGATGAAAAAGCAGAAATAGATATGGACTTTACTATAAAGATACCAAATAGCACTGGCAGATTTGGCACTTATAATGGCACTTCTCAATTTGTATATTGGAATCCAATACTTGCAGTTTATGATAAAGGCTGGCAAATACGAGAATACAAAATCATAGGGGAATCAAACTATAGCGAAGTTGCAGATTACAATGTTAAAATAACCCTTCCCCAAGAGCAAAAGGTTGCTTCCACAGGAGTGATTGCCTCAGAAGCAAAGATTAAAGAAAAAGGTTTAAAGATTGTAAATATAGACGCAAATAATGTAAGAGATTTTACATGGGTTTGCAATAAAGATTTCATAATAGAAGAAAAAGAAGTAGACGGAATAAAAATAAAAAGTTTTTTCACAGCGAAAAATGCAGCGCTAGGTTCAAAAGCTGACGACATTGGAGTAGATGTATTTAAGTACTACAATAAGCTTTTTGGCAAATATCCATATGAAGAATTCGATATAGTTGAAACCTATTTGACAGGTGGAGGGATGGAATATCCACAGCTAATATCATTGGGACAGGGACATTATCAGCAGCAAGACTCCCTAGAACATGTCATAGCGCATGAGATAGCGCATCAATGGTGGTATGTAACAGTGGGAAATGATGAATACACATATCCGTGGCTTGACGAAGGCTTTGCTACATATAGCACAGATATGTATACAAGTAGCAAATCGAAACTAAAAGGTACTTTAGAAGTCATGATGACGAAATATTATGCAGCGAAAGTGCCTAATATTGCAATAAATAGCTCTGTTGAAAAGTTTTCTTCTTGGAGCGAATATAGCCCCACAATATATAGACGAGGCGCCACTACACTTCATAGTTTGAGAAGCAGGATAGGGGATGAACAGTTTTTCAAAATAATGAAAATGTATTATTTGGAGTACAAATTTAAAAATGCAGGTACAGATGATTTTATTGGAGTGGTAGAAAAGGTATCAGGCAAAGAAGCTGCGGAAGAATTGAAAAAATTGGTTAATAGAAGTGGTAAGTAATTGAGTTAAAGGTATAGAGAAATAAAATTATGATTTTCTTAATCTGTTTGTAACCTATTCTTAACATTTATAATGCATAATGAGTATAACAAAGAATAATAAAAAAAATCAATTCATATAGAATGGAAGTGATTGGGATATGATAAGTTATTTGCATGGTATTGATATAAAAATGATGAACTTGCTAAATAAAAAGTTTCGGTATGAGCTTCTTGATATCATCATGCCACTGATTACTGCTCTAGGAAATGGTGGTTTAGTGTGGATTGTTATTTCAATATATTTGATGGGCAGTGCGCATTATAGAATTGAAGGGTATATGATTATTATTTCTTTGATGGTAACCACAATTATTGGAGAGGGTGTAATAAAACATCTAATTAAGAGGACGAGACCCTTTGTTAATCTGATAGAAAATAAATTGCTAATAAAAAAACCATTAACCTATTCTTTTCCATCAGGGCATACTGCATCTTCATTTGCAGCCGCAGGCATACTTTTAACGATGGATAGTAAATTGAATATCTTAGTGGTAGCTTTAGCTTCATTAATTGCTTTTTCTAGGATTTATTTAAATGTACATTACCCAACGGACGTTGTGATAGGAATTATTCTAGGGCTTTTCTGTGCTAGGTTAGTGATAACTATATTTCAAAGTAAAATCCTAAGCGATTTATATTTTACTTATAACCATTTATGGTAAAGTATATATTGGTAAATATAGACACATAATATTATTTGTGATATAATACAAAATGAACTTTATAACATTTTGAGAGTCGCAAAAAGGAAGGTTTTTATGAGTGAGTTTGTTCTTAACTAAGTAATTGAATAGTAAGTCTGTTGAAATCTTAAAAATACCTGCTGCTAAGTAGGTTTATTTGTGATGAGGTTTTTGAGAGACTTATAACTTAGATGAGAACACGGATAAAATATCCTTTTTATTAATAAAATGATACCCGTGCATTTGCACGGTATTTTTTTACCTAAAATTACTAGGTTATGGCTATTTGGGGCTAGAAGTCTTTTTAGTACTTCGTCATGAATAGAAATATTTCTGTATAATTTTAGGCGCACTGATTGGATTAAAGGCTGTAGGTGAAACTGTGTTCACTTGCAGTCTTTTTGTTTTATTTTCAAACAATATAAAAGGAAAAATGATAATAAATTTCAATTCAATAATTTTTAAATTTAGGAGGAATCAAGATTGAATAATAAGGCAGTTGAGTTATTAGAGTATAACAAAATAAAAGAAATACTAAAAAGCTATGCTATATCTGATTTAGGGAAGGAAATGGTTGAAAAGCTAGAACCTTATGTTTACATGAATCTTATTGAAAAATGCATGAATGAAACTACGGAGGCAAGAGCTATCGTGAATATAACCTCTAGCATTCCTATCCATAGTTTAAATGAAATCAAAAATGTAAAGCAAAAATTTGGAAAAGGAGACATACTATCGCCAAAGGATTTAGATATCATTGCTGAGCTTTTAAAGGACACAAAAAAATTAAAAACGTTTATGAAGAACAAAGAAAGTGCAGCACCTACAATAAGCCAGTACGCACAATCCATATATGAGCTTGATGATTTAAGACAAGAAATTGAAAGATGTATTGTATCTGGGCGAGTTGATGATAAAGCTAGTTCACAGCTTTCTAAAATAAGAAAAAAAATAGCAATTTTAGAGGATAAAATTAAAAGTAAACTAGACAGTGTGCTTAAAAATGAAAAATTTAAAGGTTATATTCAAGATGCTATCGTTAGCCAGCGAAATGGAAGATATGTTATTCCCATAAAGAGTGAATATAAGAAAAATATTGATGGTGATATTCATGATAAATCTAGCAGTGGCTCTACAATATTTATTGAGCCAGCAGAGGTAAAAAAAGCACAGGATGAGCTTAGTATATGCAGAATAGAAGAAGAAAAAGAAGTTTATATAGTATTATCTACTTTAACCAATATGGTGGACTGTTCCGCCAGGGAATTGAATATCAATATTGAGGCTATGGCTTATTACGACTTCGTTTTTGCTAAAGGTAAATACAGTAAAGATATAGATGGAAGAGGTGTTAAATTAAATAATAAAAACTATATAAATATTAAGCAGGGCAAACATCCGCTTGTTGGGAGAATAGCAATACCATTAGATTTTGTAGTTGGGGAGGACTATCGAGCAGTTGTTATTACAGGTCCAAATACAGGAGGGAAGACAGTAGTCTTAAAAACTGTAGGGCTGCTTACAATGATGGTGCAATCTGGGCTGCATGTGCCTGTTGAAGAAAATAGTGAATTTGCTGTGTTCGTGGATGTATTGGCAGATATAGGTGATGGCCAAAGCATTGAACAAAGCTTAAGCACATTTTCATCTCATATAAAGAATATAGTAAATATTCTAAGCTGTGCAGATCAGTATACACTAGTTGTTATGGATGAGATTGGGTCAGGAACAGATCCAGGAGAAGGGATGGGGTTGGCAGTATCTATACTTCAGGAGGTGTACGATAAGGGATCGGTCATGCTGGCTACAACTCACTATAGTGAGATTAAGGACTTTGCTAAAACCCATGAGGGCTTCATAAATGGCTCTATGGAATTTGATATTAATACGTTAAAACCGTTGTATAAATTAAATATAGGTAAAGCGGGAGAAAGTAATGCATTTTTAATTGCCTTAAGGCTAGGTATGGATAATAAGATTATTGAGAGGGCTCATGAGATCACTTATAAGAAGAAGAAGGATTATTCCGAATATAAACGGGAAGCAAAAGAAGAAATCATTGATTCTAGAGAAGCTATAGAGACGCATCAACAGCAAATTGAAAAGTTTAAAAAAGCAGAGCAGAAAAATGTCATAGGGGAAAAGCAGAAATTAAAGCCTAAGTTTAAGGTAGGAGATTGTGTTTATATAAGATACATGGATAAAACAGGTATAATATGCGATACTGAGAATTCTAAAGGGGAATATGGCGTAATAGTAATGAAGAAAAAGCTTATAATCAACAAAATGAGACTTTCTCTTTATATATCAAATGAGGAACTATATCCGGAGGACTATGATTTTGATGTTGTTTTTGAAAGCAAAGAAAATAGAAAAAATAAGAAGATTATGAGTAAAAGAATGGCTGAAGGGATAGAGGTAGAAATAAGAAAAGGAAATACATTGGAAGTGTAAATAAAAGCTTATAGAGAAAATTCCTTGTGGGGCGGTTAAGGATAAAGGGGTCAGGCTTGTAATTTTGTCTTTCTTCAAAAGGGAATATTTCAAGCCTGACCCCTTTATTTTAATTTAACGTGTTTTATGTATATAATAATTGTTATAGCTTTTCTCTAATCAAAGGCATGCTCATGCACCTTGGACCTCCACGCCCTCTGGATAATTCATAGGATTCAAATTCTAGCACTTCTACATTATTTCTTCTTAAAGCTTCATTTGTTACATGATTACGGTTATAACAAACAACTTTTCCTGGCGATATAGCAAGGGTATTACTTCCATCATTCCACTGTTCTCTGCTAGCTGCGATACGATCGCCATCTCCGCACCTTATTAAATTTACCGATGATACGTGTAGATGCTTCTTTAATATAGTAGATAAATCTTCATGTTCATATTTAATAGTAAGCTCATTATTTTTCCCGTTGGTAATGCTATATACATCTAGAGGAGCTTCAATCCCTGGATATATGGTAAATTGATCATAATCCACCATGGTAAATACTGTATCTAAATGCATATAAGCTCTTGCTTTTGGAATATCAAAAGCAAGGACTGCTTCGAAACCTTCCTCTGAACTCAAGAGATTATGAGCTACCTTTTCAACAGCTGTTGGATCAGTTCTATCACTAATGCCTATAGCTAAAACTTTACTAGAAAGGACTAAAATATCTCCACCTTCAATTGGATGAGTTTTCTCTCTGTTATACCACCTAGGCACATTTTTAAACCTAGGGTGATAATGAAAAATATACTTGGCAAATATAGTTTCTCTGTTTCGAGTTTCATTGGCCATAACATTTAAAGAAATTCCTGTCCCAATAGATGCAAAGGGATCTCTTTGAAAATACATATTTGGAATTGGATCAAGATAGAAAGGGTATGGATTTTTAACCATATCCCCTAAAGATTTAGGTTTAATATGATTAAGCTCCTCTTTTCTAACGCCAGCTATGCATTTTTTTATAAGTTCCTTTGGAGAATAATCACTGAAAAGCTCCATTATAGCCTCTTGAAGTCCTTGGGTAGAAGCTTTTCCTTCTTCTATAAATTCCTTTACAAATTCTTCCTTAACATCAGATTTCTTTAAAACATCTGCCATTAGATCAGTAAGATAAACAACTTCTACCCCCTCATTTCTTAGAATATCAGCAAATTGATTATGTTCTCTACGCGCCTGCTCTAGATATACAATTTCATCAAATAAAAGTCTTCTTAGATAATCTGGGACTATGTTTTCTACTTCTTCACCTGGACAATGAAGAAGAACCGATTTTAAATTTCCTATTTCACTATGAACAGATATGCTATGGTTCAAAGACATATTATTCACCCTTTCCATCTGCGTTTTAATCTATAGGTTTTCCTATTAAAGTTTCATTATTCTTTTTAATAAATCATAAGTTTTTATTTTTAGGATTTCCTCTGAAAAATGAAGAATGCAAGGAATGGAATTGTAGGGCCATAATCTGGATTAGGAAGTACTCCTACTCCGTTTAATAAGAAGTATTGAAAATTACCTATGATTACACCTATATCTGTTCCAAAAGCTAAGCTAAATCCGTCAAATATCCAAATTGTTGTTACGATACCTAAGGATATAAAGCTTTGCATCATAAGGCTCTCTTATATTTTGTAAATTTTATAGTTTAAACTCAATCTTCGGGTTGCTCTGTTTTACTATAAACCGTTGATATTGGCCCCCAAATCGCTTTGTAATCAGTTCTTCCAATGAGTGTAGAGCCTGCATCAGCGGGCTACCTTCATGGTCCTCAAATCCAACCAACTGAAAGAAAACATTCTGGGTATCCAAGGTCATTTTGCCCAATTCACTTTGGCGCCAAATCCATTTTCTTGTTTGAACAATATCGCCGCTAGTAAAGGCTAGTTCTCCAGCGTCCACTGATTCATATTCCGCAGCGCCAAAAGGCAGAAACGTTTCATTTCCTTTGGTAAAACAAACAGTCAAATCCTCTGGTATGTCTCTTAAGTCGTGACCTCCCAATGAAATCTGATTCTCTAGTGAAACTGCATTGCACAAGTCTACAAGAGCATTAATGGTAGGTAGTGAAGAGCCTTTTAGAACCCTCTTAAACATAGCTTCAGTGGATGGAGGGTATTTATTGGGATTGATCCCTGCCTTTTCCATGGTATTACGATAGCCTCGTACTATTGGATGATTTCTCAGTTCTTCTGTTTGTATTATTTGTCTGATATAGTTTTCAGCTGACCTGAGTCTAGTTGTGTCCTCAGGATTTGACTCAGTATTTTTAAGCTCTTTTCCGATAAGGATGCCGAAGTATAATTGTGGATTAATGGCAAACACTTCAGGCTTAACAGTATATAACATAAAATCTCTCCTTGTGCATTTAAATTTTTATCATCTAATCTGTCAACTTAAAGGGGATTATAATTTATTGCTGTTAAGAATACACAATTTAAAGTAACTTAATCAGTTCTTGTAACTCTTCAGACAAAACTTTTGCAAGCTCAAAATTAGTATCTTTTAAAGCCAATTCTATTTTCGTTTCAATTGATTTTTTCTTTTGGTCAATTTCTAAATAGTCTCTATCAAAATGACTAGCATAAATCATCTTTCTGAATTTTCGCATACTCATTTTTCTAATCGTCTTATCTTCAATGATTAAAACAAAATCCATACAGTTTACTATAAAATAGAAATCATGAGAAATCATTAGAACCGCACCTTTATAGTTTTTTATGGCTTCTTCCAGTGCTATTTGTGAATAGGTGTCTAAATGACTTGTCGGCTCATCAAGAAGTAACATGTTTGCTTTACTAGCAGAAACTTTAGCCAATTGAAGTATGTTTTTTTCTCCACCAGATAAAGACTCTATCTTTTGATTAATGACTTCTTCGTCAAAACCATAGTTTGAAATATATGATCTAATCTCTTTATAAGTCTTGAACCCTGCATCGAAGAATTCTTCAAGTATTGTATGAGACTCATTTAGCATTTCGCCTTGAAGTTGAGATAAATAAGCCACATCAACGTCTTTATTTATTTCAATAGAAGCATGATTGTTTTTAAAGATTTCTCGGAGTAAAGTCGTTTTTCCAGTACCATTTGAACCAATAAGGGCTACTTTATCAGTAGATTTAATCTCAAAGTTAATATTTTCTAGAAGTATATCATCAAAGGCAACATTGTAATCAGTAACTTTTAAAGCAATGGTTTCTTCAATTTCATGATCAGTAACTAAACGGATATCTGGTTGTTTAATATCTACAAATGGCGCTTTAATTCTACGCGCTTCTAATCTTTCTTGCACTTTAACTCTAGCTTTTAGAGTTTTCCCTTTAGAAGCTTCAGAAGTATTAGTCGCTATAAATCTTAGTTTATCGATTAAGAGTTCATTTCTCGCAATTTCATCAGCATCAGCAATAGCTAGTTCTTGTGATTCAATTTTACTTTGAAGTAATGAGAAGTTATAATCAATATATCTTCCATCAAACTCTTGGAGCTCCAAGTTTTCAAGGTGTATAATTTTATTAAAACAATGATTCAGTAGATATCTATTGTGCGTAATAACTAACAATACGCCTTTATGTGAATTAATTAGATTTTTAAGAGCATTAAGGTTTTCAAAGTCCAAAAACACTTCCGGTTCATCCATAATCATTAAATCTGGACTTATAAGCATTTCCTTAATGACTTGAATAAGTTTAAATTCCCCGCCACTAAGTTCAGATACCATTAGATTTTTCTGCTTGTTTAGGTTTGCTAGATGTAGCTTCTTATGGATATTGCTTTCAAAATCATCTCCGCCAATGGCATCAAATACGTCTAGAGCTTGTTGGTACTTTTCTAGCAAAAGATCAAGATCCGAAGATGTTTCCATTTCAGTACAAATAGAGGCTATCTCATGTTGCAGCTTAATAAATTCTTCGCCTATAAATTCGAAAACTGTAGTTTCCTTTGTTTTGTCTAATTGTGAGAACTGACTTACATATCCAATCCTACAATTTGGGTCAATCTCTAATATTCCGTCGAACATATATCTTTCTGGATCCATAATTATCTCTACTAGTGTACTTTTTCCACTGCCACTTGATCCTATAAAAGCACAATGTTGACCATCTTCTAATGTAAATGAAATCTTGTTATATAGATCCTTCTGCGGAAATGAGTAGGACAAGTTATCAACTTTTATCATATTATTACCTCTCTATATCACTAAAAAAGAGCTTATAAGAATACGCTCTTCAATATATTATATTCCCATACAATTGATTATTATGTAGTAATGACATTCGTTTGAGTTTACCGTTGGTAGCATAACACTTTTTACGACTAATTTCAATCATTTCATAATAAAGCTTTTCGTGACATCGGTAAAACAACAATAGAAAGAGCATTATCTGAATTGGTGAAAGAAAGGTATATCGAAGAGATTGGTGCAGGAAGAATGTGGTATCTACGACATCCACTCCGGACATGTGGAGTGCGGTGTAATGATAAAGAAAAAACAGCTTGAAACCAAGGCTACAGTGTTGTTGACAGTAAAGGGATTAATTTGTATAATTAATGAGTATTAAGAAACTTTATTTCGCGAAAGGGCAAGGTATTTGCATAGATGAAAATATAATTCACTTTAGCGGTTAATGTAAGATGAGAATGGATACAAAACCTTAGTTGAGCCTTAAGTAAAGGTTTTGTTGTTGCGCATTTTATTTGAATTTGTGAGTGGATAGTATTTTTATAACTGTGGAAGCTTGTTTTATGATATGTTTTATTTTAATGAAGCATGTGAATTTTGACCCGCTGTGATCAATTTGATTGTATATGGTTCAAAGTTTTATCAATTGTTCATTAAGGTTATCGTATTCGCAGAATGCTATCCTCTCTAAGTATAGGGAGGATTTTTATGTTATTAATTGAGTGCAATAAGATTAAAAAGTATTTTGGCGACCGGTTGATACTGGATGTAGATCACTTAAAAATCTATTCGGAAGACCGAATAGGGATAGTAGGTAGAAATGGAGTAGGGAAAACCACCTTAATTAATATATTGAGTCAAAGGTTAGAGCCTGATGAAGGTCAGTTAAAGTTATATGGAATAGCTGGGTATATATCGCAGCTAGAGCTACCAGATAGAAAAAATATAAGCGGTGAAATAGCTTCGAAATTTAGTGTTGAAGCTGTCTGGGATGAAAATATGAGCGGGGGAGAAAAAACAAGATTTAAGCTTGCAGAGGCGTTAGATAATCACAGTATGATGGTATTTGCAGATGAACCCACTAGTAATGTGGATATGGAAGGCATTGAGCTTATGAAGGAGAAATTTGGAGAATATAAAGGTGCGTTGATTATCATCTCCCATGATCGAAGTTTTTTAGATAAGTTATGTAATCAGATTTTAGAGATAGAAAATGGCAAGATTAAAAGCTATAAAGGTAATTACAGTGATTATAAGGAGATAGCATTAATTGGTCCTAATGGAGGTGGAAAAAGCACCTTAATTAAAATGATTATGGACAATGAGGACCACATAAGAATTGCTCAAGGAGCAAAAATAGGGTATTTTAGCCAAGATATGACAATACTGGATGAGAACTTAACCATCATAGAAAATGTAATGGAGAGTAGCATCTACCCTGAAAGTTTTGCAAGGCTATCGCTTGCAAGGCTGCTGTTTACAGAAAAAGCAATTTATAAAAAGATTGACATACTAAGCGGTGGAGAGCGAGTGAAGGTTTCTTTTGCAAAGATATTGTTGCAGGATATTAATTTGTTAATATTAGATGAGCCTACTAATTATTTGGATATCAATGCCCTTGAAGTTATTGAGGAAGCCATTAAAGAATATGAGAGAACATTATTATTTGTTTCTCATGATAGACGATTTGTGGATGCTGTTGCAAATCAAATTATGACAATTGAAAATCAGAAAATAAAAATATATACAGGAAACTATAAGTCATATTTGTCTAGAAACAATAAGCCTATGGATCAGCATAAAGAAGAAATGGAAAACCAAGTGATTATATTAAAAAATCGTCTTTCAGAAGTCATAGGAAGATTATCCATGCCATCCAAGCAGGATGATATAGAAGCATTAGATAAGGTATATCATGAAATATTAGATAGACTAAAGAGACTTAAGGAGTGATGGATTATGGATATTACTTATGAAATTGTTGAAGATGAGGATGTTGAATGTTTTTATTTACTAGCAGGAAGGAGAGCATGAGACTTATGACCATCAATATTTTAGTTGTAGACGATGAGCAGGCCATAGCAGAATAAAACTCGCTTTTATGCTTCAACAGATGGCGGATGAATTTTACCCTATGCTTACACTACAGGGAAAACGGGCCGCCATTGATGTTCCAAATGATCTCATCCTAGTGGGGGATGCAGACAAGCTTGCTGAAAAAGAAAAAATAATCCCGCACCATATCTGATGTACTGTGCTTTAATGAGCCCCTTGTATTGGATTATATTTTCATAAAATTATAAAAAAATAAGTGAAATGAACATTAATTAGTGCTAAAATAATATTAACGATAGTTAATGTACATAAAATACATCAAGCAACGTCGCTTGGAAAATAAAAATATTTTTTAGAAAAGGAGCTTTAATAATGAGTAAACCAATTCTATCAGCTCACTTCCAGTCACGGACTCCATCAGATGTTAGACTTGCACAAATGAAATATGAGGAGCGCAAAGTCAAACCCGAAGCTGTAATCAATGTAGGTATCGGAAACGTTTCACTTCCGACAAATCCTGCTATGATGAAAAGAATGTTTGAGCTTGGTGCACCTGAAAGTCCATTTGCAAAGGGTGTTGTAAGATATTCAACTACTGCTGGTTTTGTAGAGTGTCAAGATGCATTCAAAAACATCCTTAAGTGTGAAGGCTTTGATACAAGCAAATTGTTCGTTCAGATAACTGACGGCGGTTCTACTGCTATGGAATTACTGTTAATCGGTGTTTGTGGCCCTGCGGGTACTAGCGACAAGCCTCTTATGGTGATTGATCCGGCCTACACCAACTATATTTCTTTTGCAGAAAGAATCGGACGTAAAATAGTAACAGTTAAGCGTAATTTAAGTGAAGCCGGCAAGTTTAGCCTTCCAGAATTGGATAGAATCGAAGAAGCAATTCAAAAACACAATCCTGGAGCACTTCTTGTCATACCTTATGACAATCCGACAGGACAGTACTTCGATTTCGAAACACTTAAAGAACTAGCTAAATTATGCGTGAAATATAATATGTGGATGGTCAGTGATGAAGCTTATCGTGAACTCTTCTATGAAGAAGGCGGAAAGCTTGTAAGCATCTGGGGAGTCACAGACGCAGAAGTACCTGGCATCGAAGGCAGAAGAATCAGTATCGAGACTGCATCAAAGGTATGGAATGCCTGTGGTTTAAGAATCGGCGCTTTGATTACGGACAGTGCTGAATTCAACAACCGTTCTATAGCTGAATATACCGCAAACCTTTGCGCTAATGTAATTGGCCAGTATATATTCGGTGCTTTGGCACATGAAACTAAGGAACAAATTGCTGAATGGTGCAAGAATATTCGAGAGTACTACAAAGGACTAATATTGAATGTATATAATGGTCTGAAGGAGCAGGAACCTGGTTTAATTGTTTCCAGCCCTGACGCATCCATATACTCAGTAATTGACGTTAGAAATGTAGTAAAACCTGGCTTTGATGCAATTGACTTCGTTTTATACTGTGCGCAAGAAGGATCCGTTAACATTCATGGAGTTGAAACAACACTACTGGTAGCACCGATGAAGGGCTTCTATAATGTTGTCAAAGGCGAGTATAATCCAGGAAGCACACAATTCAGAATTTCATTCGTTGAAACTCCTGAAAATATGGCAAAGGTTCCTGAATTGTTTGTTAAGCTATTAAGACAGTTTGAAGCTAAAAGATAGGAAATAGAAAATATAGTTCCAATTTAAAGGCAAACCGCCAGCTAAGCCGGCGGTTTGCCTTTGCGCTTCAATAGCATGTTACAGGGAGAACTAGTGAATTCACTCAAATTTCATGTGTTTGATACCTGGCACCATATTATATTGTCTAATTTAACTTAAACTCCACGGCGGAAGTTAGCTTCATCAAATAAGGGTCTCCATAGTCATCATTCATCAGGATAGAAGAAACTGCAATAGCATCAATTTTCTAAGCTTCATAAGCCTAATAAGGTAAAAATAGGTATAGTAAATTACATCTTTAATGCGTAATTAATATATTTTGAGTATGATGAAAAAGCAGAAGTTTGTTTATAAAATATGAATCTAATGTATTAAAGGAGATATAAAATTATGAATCACAAACCGGATGATAGAAGAGAGGCAGCCCTCCACTCCATGAGAAGAGAAATTAGAGATGAAGCAATAGATAAAAAAATAAAGATTATTACTAAAAGGTGACCAGCGTCAAATGAAATAGACATATATTATAAAAGCCCCCTATTGTAGAATTATAGTAACCACAATAGGGGACTTTTATATGTCGAAAAATGTTGTGACATGACAGTGAAAATCATACAGAACAATATAAAAGCTGGTAGGTTTTCTAATACATACCTCCAAAGTTAAAGTTATGATATGATAGATATGTGGAAATAAACTTGATTCAATGGAATAAACACAAAAAATGTCGAGCTTTCTCATATTCTCCCAGTGTCCATTAAATTTTAATTTAGGTAACCTTAAATGACTTTTTAAGTCATGTGGTAACTTATATCCAAGCTTTGAATGAAGTCGTATACGGTTATAAAAAATCAAATATAGCTAAATTGGCTTCTGCCCTTGTTTTGAAGCTTGTTAAATAAATAAACTCAGTTTTTGGTGTACCAGCCGTTCTATAAGCCCATCAGACTGGGGCAATTTAAGAAATGACATATAAGGGAGGCAGAAAGTGAACTTACAAAGATTAAGATATTTTGTGAGCCTAGCTAAAACTAAAAGTTATACTAAGGCTGCGGAAGAGTGTTTTATATCACAACCAGCGTTAAGTCGTTCTGTATTTGAATTTGAAAATGAAATAGGCTGTCATTTGGTTAATAGAAATAATCGCTCTGTTGAATTGACAGAAGAAGGAGAGATTTGTTTAGTAGAAGCTAAAAAGATTTTAAAACAGTACGATATATTAATTGATAGGGTCACCAATGCCGATCAACAATTCAAAAATCCAGTAAAAATTGGATATATTATTTATGGTCATATAGCAACATTTAATAAAAAGTTAAGTCAAATACCTAAAAGTAATTTAATAAAAATAGAAACGGAATATGACTCATTAGTTAATATACATGAGAAGTTGCTATCAGATGAAATTGATATGGCTATTTTGCCTAAGGTTTGCGTAGCTGGTGATGATACTCAAGTATTTGAATTAATAAGTAGTCAACTGTATGTACTTGTATCAAGTAAAAATGCATTGTTCAATCGTGATTTTGTCAATTTTCATGATTTAAAAAATCAAAAATTTATTGGATGGGATCTTAAAGAAGTTCCATTACTAAGTGATGCTCATTCGAAAGCCTGCGAGGATAATGGATTTAAAGCGGAATTTATAGCTTATGGTAAGAAAATGGGAGATTTAATGACTTTATCTATTTTATATAATGCGTTAGTCTTTGCAGCAAGTAATTCAACGATTGTTGATTCAAAAGAATTTAAATTAGTCCCAGTATCAGATAGTAAAGATAATTTTGGTATTGTTTGTGCATGGAAGAAAAACAATAAAAATCCATCAGTCAGAAAGTTAATTAAAATACTTGGAAAATAGTTTTCTTATAACGTTTAGTTATAGATAGCATAGTACCATGCTTTAAAAGCATTATATTATGCTATTTTTTTATGTTAAGATATTGTCAATATATACTAAAGTGCAATATTGATAGGAGGAAAGACTAAATGAAAAAAAGAATCTTAGCCATACTGTTAATCGTATTAATGTCATTTAATATGGTGGGATACAGTGCTGGAAGTAAAATCGAATCTTACACAAAAACTGCAAAAGGTTTTGGAGGTGATGTTACAGTAACTGTCACATTAAAAGATGGGACTATTACTGATGTAAAAGCTGAAGGTCCAAATGAAACGGTGGGCGTAGGCGGTAAAGCAATTAAGCAATTACCAGCGTTAATCGTAAAAGCAAATTCTGCAAAGGTAGATGGAGTAGCTGGAGCTACTATTACAAGTAATGCTATTAAAGTAGCTATAGGAGCTGCATTAAAAGAAGCAAATGGTCAAAAAGAAGCAGCATTATCCTTTAAACCTGGTAAATATACAGGTGAATCTTATGGGAATGCTTCTACTATTGAAGTTGCTGTTACAGTCTCTGATACTAAAATCACAAGCATTGAAATTGTAAAACAAGGAGAAACACCAATTCTATTTGATGCTGCAAGAGATATAGTTATTTCTGAAATACTAAAAGAACAAACATTAGCTGTTGATACAGTATCCGGAGCAACGGTGAGTTCTAAAGGAATTGTATCTGCTGTAAGTAAGGCATTAGAGAAATCCGGTGTTGACATGAATGCTTTAAATATCTCAAAAGAAACAGTAATGCCTAAAGTAATTACTAAAACTGCTGACGTAGTTATAGTTGGAGGCGGAGGGGCTGGTCTTGTTGCGGCAATTTCTGCAGCTGAGAAAGGCGCTACTGTAATTGTTTTAGAAAAAGCTCCTTTCTTAGGCGGAAATTTAGCAGTGTTTGGAGGTATTTATAACACTCCGGATCAAGAGAAACAAGCTAAGATGATAATGAGTGATACAGTAAAAGCAACAATTGAGAGTGAAATTAATGCTAAACCTGTCAATGAAGATCACGCTGCAGCCATTGCCGCTGTTAAAGCTGACTACAATGCGTGGAAAGCGAATGGTTCAGTTGGATTGTTTGATTCTGCTTCATGGTTCTCACTACAAACTTGGAATTCAGGAGATAAAGTAGCAAAAAAGACACTGGTTGATATTATGTGTAATAATGCTTTTGAGGGATTCAAATGGTTAAAAAGTATCGGTGTTGAGTTTAGTGAAAAGCTAACTCAAGGTGCAGGTTCATTATACCAAAGAACTCATGGAGCTATTAAGCCTAGTGGTTCTGGATTTATTAATGCTTATGTTGATAAATTGAAAAAGTTTGGTGACCAAGTTGTTATTTTAACTGAAACACCGGCAAATACGTTAATTATGGATGGCGATAAGGTAGTTGGCGTAAAAGCAACTGACAAAAATGGAAATAATTACATAGTGAACGCGAATAATGGTGTTGTGTTAGCAACCGGTGGATTTTCAGGTAACGTTAAATTGCGTCAAGAATATTGTGAAGGTGACAAATGGAAAGATTTAAGTAGTAAAGTTATGACTACAAACTTAAAAGCAATTACAGGTGATGGCATCATAATGGCACGTGAAATTGGTGTAAGCCTAATTGATATGGAGCAAATACAATTATTACATCTAGGAAATCCTTTTACAGGATCTACAAAAGGTGTTATTCCTTATAAAGGGAGAAACTCAGATGAAGTTATTTTTGTTAACTCTGATGGAAAGAGATTCGTTGCGGAAGATGGCCGTCGTGATGTAATGTGTAATGCTATACTACAACAAGATGGTGGATACTATTGGATGATTCATGATTCTAAAAATATTGATCCTCGTAGTACTGAAGCAGAGAATTATATAAAAGGTAAATATTTATATCGTGCTGAAACTTTAGAGGAATTGGCTGGCATGATTGGTATCCCAAAAGAAAATTTAGTTGCCTCTGTAAATCAATACAACGATGCATTTAAAACTGGAGTAGATACAGTAGCAGGTAGAAAGTTATTTGTCACTACAATTGATAAAGGTCCTTACTTTGCTGCAAAACGTGTACCTTCTGCTCACCATACTATGGGTGGAGTTGAAATTGATGCTAAAGCACAGGTTCTTTATAAAAATGGGACTATTGTTAAAGGATTGTATGCCGCTGGTGAAGTTACTGGAGGAATCCATGGAGGAAACCGTGTTGGTGGCAATGCTGTTGATGATACTGTAGTGTTTGGTCGTATTGCTGGAGCTAATGCTGCAAGCAAAAAATAATTGATGGATTAATTAAAATGGATAATCATAATAAAAAAAGGAACCGTTTTAATATTATAAGGTCAATGAAAAATTAAAATAAAAGTCTCAGTTCTAGTCTCATTTATTGAGATTGAACTGAGACTTTTGCTATAAGATTATAGGGGTCAGGCTTGGCATAAAAAGTAGATTAATCAAAAAAAACGAGCGGTGCTCTGTGGATAACTCACAGAGTTTAATAAATATTCGCAAGTAGAAATTTGAAAAATATAAATTGTCAAAAATGATTGAAAGGTGGAGACAAGAATGGTGAAATATTCATGTAACGGTCTAGATTCTTCGTAAAATCATATTAATTCATGGGAATGAAAATTACACGTGGAATTTAGGTTATAATAAGTAATATTAAATAAATAGAATTCTCTAAAAGATTATTTCATAATATATATCTAATTGTAAATCATTTAAAATTTTTATTGCAAGGACATATAGCACCTCGCACCATATGTATCAAGTTATTGGAAAACTAGTGATATAAGAGAACGGTAGAATTAAAAAAGCTGCTTCCTCATGGCTATATTGAACTCAGATTTCACAATGAAAAAGAAGTACAGACGGCGCGTAATCTGCTTGGGGATTATAAAGTAAGCTTGGACGGGGAAAATCAAACGCTTATAGTAACCACTGATGGGAGCATCAACACGTTGATTTCAGTTTTATGGTGCGTAGGTATTCTCATTGTTTCCTATATTGCTGCAATGCGAATTTACAAGCATAAGACAGCATAATAGCGTTACTAAACATATTCGCCATATTAAACTGTAGGGTATGTTTATTTTATAAAAACTAATGAATTATCAGTAAGCAAAAGATTTGCATTCCTTATTTGCATTATGATGAAATTGTTAGTATAATTAGGTGATTAATTAAATATGAATGATAAAAGCAAATCTATCGAAAGGTAGAGACGCAAAGCTACGGGTCTAAGGTATTAGCTATGACAGCCGAGTTGCCAAGGTTATTTTTGAAACGAGGCTACTCTTAATAAAAGGGTAGCTTTTATTATTGACTCAATGATAAAAATCATGGGCAAGCGGGTATCGATATAATATCGACTATTAACCTCAAATATCATAGCTTAACTATAAATATTACACTATTTACAAAAAAATAGGGGGATAAATTATGGAGCAAAATATGAAGAAGATGTTGGCACTATTACTTATTTTTTGTACTGCTTGTGCGGTATTGCCCGTTAATACGTACGCGGCACCATCGTTTCCTGTCACCTGGATAAGTAAAGACTATGATGAAATCAGGGATTTTCATTATAGGGTGGCTGTAGTCAAAAAGGATAATAAGTTTGGTTTAATTGACAAAACAGGCAAAGAAATAGTTCCTGTAACTTATGATACATTTTTTGACTTTGAAGATGAAATAACGTATGCCAGCAAGGATAATAGGTATGGATTAATCGACAGTACAGGTAAAGTAGTAGTACCTACGATTTATGATTGGATAGATGAATTTAGTGAAGGACTGGCTCGGGTTTATAAAGACAATAAGTTTGGTTATATAGATAAAAAGGGTAAAGTAGTAATCCCATTGATTTACGATGGCGGCGGATCCTTCAAGGAAGGACTGGCTGTTGTTCGCAAGAAGGTCAGCAAGGACTTTTATGGCTTGAGATATGGTTACATAGATAAAACAGGTAAAGTAGTCATACCATTGATTTATAATTCTGCTCATGATTTTAGTGAAGGGTTAGCCTGGGTTTCTAAAAGAGAATATTATGGTGTCATTGATAAAACTGGCAAAGAAGTAATTCCGTTTATTTATACGATTAATTCAGCGGACTTCAAGGAAGGAATAGCTAGGGTCGAAAATCGGGAATACCAAGGATACATAGACAAAACAGGCAAGACGATAATCCCATTTGAATGGAATGGCGGTCAGGACAGCAGGGAAGGTATGATATTTGTTGATGGCGGAACGGGATATTGGCTTTATGATAAAACCGGCAAAAAAATTATTCTTGCTACCAATTATGACACAGCATTCGAATTCAATGAAGGATTGGCTATGGTGGGTAAAGCAAGCGAATACACCTATATTGATAAAACAGGTAAGGAAATATATCCTAGAGTCCATCCTGGATTCGAATTTAAAGAAGGATTAGCAGCAGTTACTGAAATGCTGAAAACCGGTTATATAGATAAAACAGGCAAGGTGGTTATACCATTTAGCTATGATAGTGCCGGTGATTTTAATGAAGGACTGGCTTGGATAAGAGTTGGCGATAAAATGGGCTATATAGATAAAACAGGCAAGATAGTCATACCACTGATTTATGGAGTAACAGAAGCCTTTAACGAAGGGTTAGCTGTAGTCAGGAATGGGATGTATTTTGGTGCTGTTGACAAAACAGGCAAACAAGTAATCCCGGTAATATATGATTCTATCAGCTCTTTCAAAGAAGGCATTGCTGTAGTTGAAAATGGCGATCACCGCGTAGGAATTATTGATAAAAATGGAGAAATAGTTGTACCTTTTATTTATAACAGTATCAGCAGCTTTAGTGAGGGACTAGCCAAGGTGAAGCTCGATGGAAAATGGGGTATCATGGGAAAGCCCTAATAGTTATATTTATGGACTTAAGAAGGAAACGGTTGCTAATATAACAAATTCGGCATCAGATAGCAGATGCTGCTGGTGCCACAACTATTTTTATTAACCATGCAAACGCCATATGCGTCATTTGCTTTAATGATATAATGAAGAGAAAGGGATCTATATAAGAAAACATATCCTGTACATATTGTGAGTAGTGATTAATAGAAATAGATGAAAGGAGTTGATTATATGAAATATGCTGTATTATACTTTTCTAGAACAGGCAACAGTCATAGGGTGGCAGAGAAAATTGCGAAAGGGCTAGGCGTTAAGCCCATGGACATCAAGGATAATATGAATTGGAGTGGAATTTTTGGCTATATCAAAGGTGGATACTATGCTTCTAAAAACAAACTGGTGGATATTCACGTAGAAGGCGACTATCAAGATGCAGAGCAAATTATTGTTATATCACCTGTTTGGGCTGGCGGACCAGCACCAGCCGTCCGAACATTCCTAAAGCAGGTGGCGCCAGGAAAACTACATTTGGTGCTGACGTGCAAGGGAAGCGATGTGGAGGACATCCTGAGCAAATATGAAGCAAAGGTCGGTAAATTCAAAGGGCGTTATGGAATCGTTGAGATAAAAAAGAATGAAGATAGCTGCATTGAAGAAATATTGAAGAAGTTGCAGAATAAGTAAATAAAAGAACCACTGAAGTGATGAATGATTTCATTGCTTCAGTGATTTTTTTATCCATTCCAACTTGATTTATTCACGCAATATAGGATAAAGTAATATTATAGCGTATTTGGTTCAATTTGCATTTTCCAAAAAAGAGGACTTTACTATGAAACGAATCCTAGCATCTATTTTAGCAACAATTATGGTATTATTACTTGTTGGCTTTACGCCTATAGAAGGGCAGAAAGAGCAAAACAAAGGAGCGGCTGCCGATTCCGTTCAGTCACTTTCTCTTACTCTTGCTAAAGGTGGGGTTTCGCAAACAGATGCCGCGTATATAATTGATGCGTGTAAACTCGGTATTGCGGACTATAAGCTGGCTGGTAAAATCAATGAAAATATCTCCATTAAAAGTCTGATCACATTGATGGAAAACACCATAGGTCTGCGTTATGGAAAACAAAGCAGGTTCTTGGCTGATTATCGTAAACAGATCCCCTCTATGAAAACCTGTGCCAAGGACGGTATAGCTACACGCTATAATATTGCTGAGCTCGTCTTCTATACTGCCTGCGAGAAGGAACTTAAAGTTAAATACGGGTCGTTTTACAACTATATTGACGATGTTGGCGAATACTTAGATAGTGACAAGTATTCCTATCTTCTGTTTCCAAATTCAGCAATCATGATTAAGCAAAAAGACGGAACAGTCAACTCAAACGCAGATTTTTGGGAATATTGTTCCGATTTAAAAGCAATTGAAGCCATCGGCAATCCCCGTGCAGTGAATTATTGCCTTTCGGCCTTTGACAGAGCAAGCGGAGAGAGAGTACTGAAGTTATTTGAAGATAACAGCTTTCGACCGAAGGAAAAGATACGAGTGAAGGACGCAATACTCGCTACATACCATTATTACAGGTACAGCATGCCGGAGCCGAAGAATGTTGTTTTAGAAAATGCCGGTGCCTACAACAAAAATATCATAACCAATGCGCTCCTGAATCAAAAGACTAAACTGCCGGATGCCACAAATGCCAAGCTTCCTGCCTGGAAGGGCTTCAACGTTGACCTTCTGTCCAATATACAATGGCGTGCCCTCTCTGATATGCCGGAGCTGTGGATCTATGAGGCTGATATACGAACAATTGCCGAAACCGGTGCAAACTTTGCCAATGTCAGAGTCGGATGGGGGAGTCTTTCAGGCCCAAATTTTATAAGTGAGGATACTGTGAATCTTTACTACATGGAGTGCCTAGACCGGATACTTGCTTGGGGAATGAAATATGGTGTACATATCCAGTTTTGCTTCACTGAGGGACCAGCAATGGATAAGACCTATAATATGCAGCAGTCAGCTGACAAAACAAAGAGTGTCTTTACTGATACAAAATACCGTGATCTGAATGTACGGTACTGGCGAATGTTAGCCAAACGCTACGCGAATATCCCGAATAAATATCTGAGTTTTTGTCTGATGAACGAATGTAATCCAATTGATGATAATAACTACGCTGAGACGATGAAGCCCATTCTCAAGGCAGTGTGGGAGCAATCTCCCAGTCGTGTTATTCTGGCTGACATCCACGGGGATAATATCACCGGAGAGAGCATGGCTGCCCTCGGCGTCGCGCTCTGCTACCACCAATATCGTCCAACGGAGATATTTATTATTGATAAAGAAATACCGGTCAGATCCCCTGACTTTTATAAAAAACTATTCTTTCCTATTAATTGTATGACAGCGACCTTGTATTCAAAGGAAGGCGCCATGTTGACTTGGGATGGGAAAGGCGATACATCGAAACTCGGTGGCAAACCGAACGTGATAAAGGGTAAGCTTTCTGGTACACTTGAGATCATGTTAAGAGATTCAAGCAACGGCACAGCGGGCATGCTTGTGACAGGAGATGGTGCAGTCATCTATGATGCTGTCCCCAAGACTGTAAGCGACGGTGACCCGGCAGTGGATGTTTGCTATACTGCATCACCCGTTAGGATAGCTATACCGGAAGATACAAAGCGTGTTGAGATATCCTGTACAAATGGCATATTTACCCTATCAAGCGTCAGGATGCTGTGCAATGATGGCATTGAAGTGAATATCCCTGCTCTGGCAGATGGCTGGCAGGGTACTGACATGGTAACAATCACCATTCATGAAGATGGCAGCTTTGAGAGTGATCGTATTAACGACAGTGAGCTACTGTTCAATCAAAAACGAGGACTCGTATCCCTTAAAGAATGCAAAGCCATCGCCCATCGATATGGTGTTGGGTTTATGTGTGGCGAATGGGGTTTCTTTGATGTCACTGCTGGACTAATAAGAAAATCTCCTATCCCCCGCAAAGACTTATATGCCGTACTGACAGCTATGATACAGGCCTACGATAAGAGCGGAATACCGTGGTGTGCAGAGTACAGGACGAATTACACCCTGACCAACAGCTATCCGATCAATACTGAAACTACCTACGAGAAGATTGACGGCTCGAGTCTATATGTTGACTTGGGAATGATGGAGTTTTTCAAAAATATCATCGGTGCAAAATGAGGAATACATACTGTGCTCCCGTATTACAAGTAAAATGAAAACAGCCCAGAGGCATTTATACATCTTGCTTCTGGGCTATTTTCACATTTACTTATGATACAAACCAAATCACCCTCTGTGTTATTTTTGCAAAGGATATTTGTTTCGAAACGATAAAGCTTTCATCAATGTCCATGCATCATCGATACTTTTTAATAAAATTGACGAATGAAGGATATTCATAGAGTGGTGTTCTTTCATACCTTACAGTGTCATGAACTGAGTTATAAGGATATAGCCGCCCTTGGGGAGCAAACACATTCGCCGGATAATTCCACATCCAGGGAATTCTATTGTTTTTCACCACCGTAAACCAATCATGCTCGTATTCCATGTTTTCGGCTTCACTAAGGGACTCCACAGGACCGGAAATCTCTGTCAAAATAAATCCCACATTATTTTTTTTTTGCTCAATCGATAAACTTCTGTAGGCACTCTTTCTGTAAGTATTCACTATTAAGTACCTTTTGCGGTGAATCTACATTCTTTACCGTGCCGTCGTTATTTACCTGTATTGTCGGCATTTCACAGTCATATACTCCGCAATAAAGATCATGTACAACTACAGTAGCAGCGGGTCTCCCCTTTTGTTCTATTTTGACGCCCCAATGAGTGAGGAATCCAGCCTCCTCTTTGATTCCAATTTCAAGCTGATGAGTACCGGAAGGTACTGCTGCAGTCAACCAACCTGATTCTACTGGCACTTCCTCGAGAATAACTTTGCCATCTGCTTTTATTACGAGAGTATTTTTAGTGGGATTAGAGTAATCAATATATATACTTACATTTCCCGTTACGTAAACTTTATAAAACTCTATAGCAACACTATATAAGTTTAAATTTACTTCCTTCTTCAACGTGTCCGATTTCATAACCACGAATGATATACTACTTTCGTTTGATGTAACACTCCAAAGGCTTAAATTCGGATGTAACTCACCCTACACAATAGCATAATTCGTTAAAGTGTCTTATGCTACTTTATATCTTGATAAATTAATACTTACATTTTTATCTCTATCAATTACAGCTCCACAACATTCGCATTTAAACTCTCTTTCTGATAGTGATAATTCAGGTTTTACATAACCACAATTACTGCAAGTCTTTGATGAAGGATACCATTTATCTGCTTCTATAAATTCAATGCCATATTTTTCAGCTTTGTATTTAATCATTGACTTAAATTCATAAAACCCTTGTTTTGATATTGCTTTTGATAAATGTCCATTCTTCATCCGGTTTTGATGTCGCATTACTTACTGCTGGTGAAATCGCTGAGATAGCAGTTAAGCGTGTTCGTGCTGGTGGTCGTATTGCCTATCCAAATGGCATATATGCAGAGCCAAAAGTTCAACCAGATATTAGTACAATCGGGCATAATGGTGAGCCTGATCCTGAGATAATACAAAGACTTAATAATTGCATAAACTTAGGCAATTTAAAAGCTCATATTGATCAAACGTTTTTACTAGAAGACGCCTATAATGCACATCTAGCTCTTAATAAACATTATTTAGGTAAACTATGCTTACAAATTAATTATTTAGCTTAATCTATATAAATTACATCCTGAAGGAAAAGTGAATTCTTCTATGCAGTGTATTATTTATATGAATCGGAAATTGGCCTACCTCAAAATTAATTTTTTACTTTATATGTTTTTTTATTAGGGGAACACTAAGAAAAACATATGAATGGAGAATGATAATATGCGGAATGAAACTATGCGTCAAAATGCTAATAGATTGATTAATGAAAAGTCACCATACCTGTTACAGCATGTATATAATCCTGTGGATTGGTTTTCTTGGTCAGAAGAAGCCTTTGCTAAAGCAAAAGCAGAAGATAAGCCATTATTCCTTTCCATAGGTTATTCAACTTGTCATTGGTGAAGGTAAGTTGTAAAATTAAATGCCGCAAGGAATAAAAAGTTGACCTATAGTAAATCCAATGTATAATGTTAAGTGACCAAACAAAACATGTACGGAGGATTACTATGAGTCAAGAAAAGTATACTACAAACGGGAAAAAATATAAACACCTTACAGAAAGAGAACGATATAAAATCGAAATTTTTTTGAAAGAAAAAAATTAGTATATTTGATATATCAAAGCGGCTTGGTAAACATAAGAGAACAATTGAAAGAGAAATCAAGAAGGGCGTTATAAGTCTTTAAAATAGCGACTTAAGCTATGGAGAAGAATATTGTGCTGACAAAGCACAAAGAGTTTATGTGGAGAATGGGAAGAATAAAGGACCAGGTTTAAAATAGGAAAAGACCACAAGTTGGCAAAGCATATAGAAAAGAGAGAAGAATATGAACATTGGGAAATGGATTGCGTTGTAGGTAGACAAGGCGGAGGCAAAGCAGCATTGCTAGTGCTTAGCGAAAGAAAAACCCGAGAAGAAATAATATATAAAACACCTAGTAAAACACAGGAATCAGTAATAGAAGTTTTAAACGAACTTGAAAAAAACACGGTAAAAGATTTAGTAAGAAATTTAAAACAATAACAGTAGATAACGGAAGAGAGTTTTTACATTTTAAAGGAATGGAATACTTTCACAAAAACCAAGAAAAGCAACGAATAAAGATATATTATGCACACCCGTATAGCTCCTGGGAACGTGGGACGAATGAGAATTCAAATAAGCTAATACGCTGGTTTGTACCAACGGGAACCGACATAATAAAATATACAAAGTTAGATATATATCATCTTTCGGTGATTCTACTTTTGATATAGAGTTTCCTTTTTATATGAGAGAAAGAATTGTAAAAGGTATCGAATTCCAATTAACCGTGGTGCTAATGAGGTGTGTAAGCTAGATGCCTATAATTACGAGAATGAAATTCGAGCAGTATTTATAGAAATTTCGCAAAACCCTATTGTACAGTTTTTTTATGTATAGGAGTGGTCGAGATGCAAAATCAGATTGTAAGACGTTTATTTTTAGGCTTTATTCAAATTCATATACTTCATCATGCTAAGAAAGAACCATTTTTCGGATCATAGATGATGGAGGAATTAGAAGAACATAGCTATAACATGAGTCCTGGAACATTATATCCTGTTCTTCATAATTTAGAGTCAGCGGGTGTTTTGGAAAGAGAAGATAGATTGGTAGATAAGAAGATTAGGAAGTATTATAAGATTACTGCCAGTGCTGAAGAAGTGTTAAACGAGGCGATAGGCAAGGCGTATGAACTGTTTAAATAAATAAAGGATTAAGGGTGTTAAAATGTTTGAAATCAAAGACATAAAGTACAAAAACGTATTAAGTATAAAACAACTGGAAATACCAGAAAATAAAATCAACTGTATTGTTGGGCAAAGTGGGAGCGGTAAAACAACTTTATTAAGATTGCTCAACAAGCTCATTAGTCCAGACAGTGGATATATACTATACAAGGGACAGGATCTAAGTAAGATTAACTCTGTAGATTTAAGGCGTAGGGTGGTCATGCTTCCACAGACTCCAATCGTTTTTGAGGGTAATATCAGGGATAATCTTCAAATGGGATTAAGATTTGCAGAGAAAGCAGATGCATCAGAGGAACAGTTACTAGAGGTCTTAAAAATTATTCACTTAAATAAGTCGCTAGATGAAAATGCAGACAAGTTATGTGGAGGTGAAAAACAAAGGTTGGCTTTAGGCAGAATCATTTTATTAAACCCTGAAATTCTATTGCTGGATGAGCCCTCGTCTGCACTAGATGAGGAAACAGAAAATTTAATAATTGAAGCGGTAGTAGGTTTTGCGAAAGCAAATTATAAGACGCTCATAATGGTGACGCACTCAAGAAAGGTCGCTAATAATTTTGCTGATAATATTATTGAGATAAAATCGGGTCAGGTAGTGGAGGGATAAAATGGGAAATGTTGTTGATCTAGGAATATGGCAGATGATTGCAGCCTATGTATTCGTATTAATCTTACTGGTAATCGTGAGAACAAAGGGCATTAAAAGAGAAAGTGAAATCGTAATTTCCACTGTCAGAATGACCATACAGTTAATCTTAACAGGTTATATATTAGTGTTTCTTTTCCAGAGGCCTAACCCAGTTTACACAATCGCTATAATTATTGCTATGGAGATATTTGCCATATATAATATCACGAAAAGAGTTAAGCACAAGCTTTCAAAAAGCCTGAAAAAGGTTATAGCATTATCAATGGTATTTGGAACTACATTCAGTCTATTCTTCTTTGTGCTAGTTGTAATTAATGTATCTCCATGGTATGATCCAAGATATTTTATTCCAATAGCAGGGATGCTGATTGGTAATTCAATGACTGGAATTTCCCTTGGTGTAACAAGGCTTATAGATGGCATCCATTCTCAAAAAAGCATGGTAGAAGGAGCACTGATGTTAGGAGCTTCTCCTAAGGTAACTGCAAAACAGATTGTCAACAGTTCCTTTGACTCTGCGATTCTTCCTACAATCAATTCTATGGTAGGTATGGGTATTGTGTTTTTGCCTGGTATGATGACTGGTCAGATTTTATCAGGTACTTCTCCTGCAACAGCCATTGAATATCAAATAGCAATTATGCTGGGGATTTTAGGAAGTGTTGCTTTGACAGTTATAATGTTTGTACAAATGGGTTATAAAACCTTCTTTAATAAGCAAGATCAGCTATTGATAGAAGATTAGACATTACAAGAATCATATGATTGAAGGGATAAGTTAGATGTTATATTCAGGGAACCTATTCATTATTTTATTCTTTATCTATGGAATAAGCTTTTTTACTCTAGGTGTCATTGCACTGCAACATAATATTCCAAAAGAAACTAGCTTTCCGTTACTAAAGGCAATAAATTATCTCGGATTGTTTGGTATTATACATGCGTGTGTAGAATGGCTTATCATGTTTGCAATTGCTGACTTATTTCCAGAGGAGAAGCTTGATATTTTAATGACAGCTGTAGTATTGAATGCCATATCATTTACTATGCTATTATATTTTAGTATAAAAGTCATAGATTATAAAAATAGAGGCAGTCAACTTCTGGAATGGCTGCCTTGGATAGTTTTTGTTGTATGGGTAGTCTCGTATGGAGGCGCACTAATCAACAACGGAGAATTCTCCTTTAAAATAAGTTTGGATTACGATACTCTATGCAGATATTTTATTGGCCTTCCGGCAGCAATAATAACTTCAATGGCTCTATTCTATAATGCAGGGGCATTAAAAGTTATGAAATTGAAGAAGGCGGCAATAAAATTTAAACTACTAGCAGTTGCATTTCTATCATATGGTGTCTTTGCTGGAGTGCTAGTAAACAAACGTAATTTCTTTCCTGCCAATATTATTAATAAACAGATTTTCTTAGATATTATTGGGTTTCCCGTTGAGCTGGGACGTATGCTATCTGCTGTATTTATCACTATTTTATTTATTGGTATTATAGACATTTTCCGTTTAGAGAGTGATCTGATCATGCAGAGTCTTGCGCAGGAACGTGTTGCGAGCCAAGAAAGAAGAAGGCTAGGGCGGGATCTACATGATGGAATCATACAGGATTTATTTGCTTCTGGCTTACAGATAGAAAGCCTTGTGATGGAAAATGAGGTTGAGGTGCTGCATAACGGACTAAGGAATGTTAAGAGTGATTTAAATAATGCCATTCAGCGAATACGGGAGTTCATTGAGACCATATCGGCAAAGCAGATGGAAATGGATCAATTTAAAATTCAGTTATATAGCTCTGTTGATAGCTTTAAAAAGATTTCCAAAGCTACCATAAGTCTAGACTATCAAATACCTGATATTACTCTTCGTTATATATCATGTGATAAGCTTACGCAAATTTACTATATTATTCAGGAAGCAATTAGTAACTCGGTAAAACATTCAACATCGTCTCATATAAACATTAAAATAGGCCATGATTTAAGAGTTGTTATAGTTGAAATAAAAGACAATGGGAAAGGCTTTGATCTAAGAACAGCCAGGAGTACACGAAAATTTGGTTTAAATTCTATGCAGGAACGTGCGGCTTCTGTTGGGGGCTCGTTGAGTATCAATAGCAGTACTAGCGGAACAAATATTACATTACTCGTACCATGGGAGGAGGGAATCAATGAATAAGTTAAAGATTAATGTACTTCTTGTGGATGATCATTCTGTTGTTAGGTATGGTATACGCTCTATCTTGGAAAAGAGCTCACTTATACAAGTGATAGGGGAAGCAGAGTCTTTGGCTGAGACATACTCCAAAGCGGACAATCTTAGGCCAGATGTAGTATTACTTGATATGAAACTACCTGATGGTGATGGGGTTGCAGGTTGTATAAGGTTGAAAAGTATGATGCCAAATGTGAAAGTTATTATCCTTACTGCATTTGCTGAAGAGAATATAGTATATGAAGCAGTGAAAGCGGGTATTGACGGATACTTGTTAAAAAATATAGAGGGGCAGGCAATTATTAATTCTATAGTAGACAGCTATAATGGAAAAAAGGTTATTGACCCAAGTATTTCTCATAAACTTGTTAGAATAATTCAAAAGGGTAATGAGGAGAACCAGAACTTTGCTCCACAAGAGAGAAATATACTTGAACTTATTAGCCAAGGGTGTACAAATAAGGAGATAGCTGAGATCCTGTTTATATCAGAAAAGACAGTTCGTAATAATGTTAGTAAGATTATGAAAAAAATCAATGTAAGTAATAGAACTGAAGCTGCAATGTTTTGGTCGAGACAAAAGTCCCTTAAATAAGGGACTTTTATCATTATAAAAGGACATTTGCGAGATGTTTAAAAGTCTTTTGTTTTGATATCATTATATACGAGGGAAGGTTAATATATTAACAAACAAGGGAGAGAAATTAAAGTGAAGAAATTATTAATACTTTGTGTTGTAGCTATACTGGTTTTAGCTGTTGGCTGTCAAGCAAACACCGGCAAATACACAGATGGAGTTTACACAGGAAGCTCAGAAGGCAAATACGGTCCAATGAAACTAGAGGTATCAGTAGAAAAGGGGAGAATCAGTGCTATAAATGTTCTTGAGCATAGTGAGACGCCAGGTTTATCAGACCCAATATTTGAGAAAATACCTCAAGAAATCATAAAAGCTCAATCAACAGAAGTTAGTGCAGTTACTGGTGCAACAGTTACGAGTAAAGCAATCATGACAGCAGTAGCGGATGCAGTAAAGGATGCTCAAAAATAACAACAAAATAAATAAATAATTTAGGGGGAACATCATGAAGAAAATAGCATTATCTATGTTACTAATCATGTCTTTGCTAGTAACAATGTTGACAGCATGTACATCAGCTCCTGCGGCTCCTGCAGCAACTCCGGCCCCAGCAACTGAAGAGAAGACTTCTGCAGACGTACTAGTTATAGGCGGTGGTGGTGCAGGTCTAGTTGCAGGTATAACAGCAGCTGAGAATGGCGCAAACGTAATATTGGTTGAGAAGATGCCTGCTGTTGGCGGAAACACACTTATCTCCGCAACTGGTATCACAGCATCAGATACAAAGCTACATGAAGCAGCTGGCAGACCTTTCACAAAAGAAGATCATTTCAAGAAGACAATGGAAACTAGTAAGAATCTTGCAGACGAGAAGCTTGTAAAATTGATGGTTGATAGCAGTAACGATGCATATGAATGGTTGCTGACATTAGGCTTAAAATATAAGCTTGATCCGAAGGATGCATTCTGGATCATTCCAGAAGAAGGCCACTACGGTGCTGAGCTAGTTAAAGCTCTTCAAGCCGAAGCGGCAAAGCATAAGTCACTAGAAATAAGGCTTGAAACAAAAGCAACAGAACTAGTGATGGAAAACGGTAAGGTTGTTGGTGCAAAGACTACTAACAAAGATGGCAAAGAATATGTTATTAATGCAAAGTCAGTTATACTAGCTACTGGTGGATTAAACAATGCTCCAGACATGATAGCTGAGTTCAATCCAAAGTATGCTGGTGTTAATACAGAAATGACTACACCCGGTCCTACTGGCGATGGTATCAGAATGGCACAAGCAATTGGCGCACAATTAAAGGATATAGAATATTTCCAAATGAGACCACTATCATTAAATGGATACTGGTTCAAGGAAATCATCGTTAACGAAGAAGGCAAAGGAGGAATCATCGTTAACAAAGATGCGAAGAGATTCGTAGATGAAACGCTATCACCATGGGATCTGGCTTCAGAAATCCTGAAGGCTCAAGATAGAATGGCGTATGCTATAATCGATTCAGATGTGTATAATACTCCAGATGGTAAGAAAATGGTAGATAAGGCTAAAGGGGTTCAAGCTAATACTATTGAAGAATTAGCCACACAGCTTGATTTAAACCCAGCTGCTCTTAAAGCTACTGTAGATGAATACAATGCAAAGAATGATCCATTCGGCAGAAAGACTTTAGGTAAGGTTGTAACGGCACCTTTCTATGGAGCAATTACTAAACCATCAAGTCATTATACTATGGGCGGTGTTGCAATCAACGAAAATGCGCAAGTACTAAAGGCTGACGGCACTGTAATAGAAGGATTATATGCAGCTGGAGAAGTTGTTGGTGGTCTATACGGTGCAGGTCGTGTAGCTGGTAACAACACACTTGATGATATCGTATTTGGTAAAATTGCGGCTAAGCATGCTTTAGGTAAATAACCCCCTTTAAAAAAACCACACGACTTTAGGCGAGACTACTGAAAAACTAAATATTGTAAAGGATCCTCATCATAAGAAATTATGATGAGGATTTTCTCTATCCAAAAAGGATTTTATTCATTTTTTTCGAATATGTTATCTATCGATAATGATCTGAAGGGACTTTCAAATGTTGAAGGAACAGCAAGAACTAATACTCAGTCGATTCTTAGAACTATACGATATACTCATACCTAAAGATGATATACTAAGGAAAATCAAAGAGCTCGTTGATTTCTCCTTCGTTATCGAGGAAATTGCAAACAATTACAATGATGCATTAGGACGAAGCGCAGAGGATCCTGGATTGTCAACACTTATTTATACAACTTTTATTCGGCCATTTTTGATAGACGATACTCAATAGGTGACATATAATT